>Ga0065721_10004354_pt1 | contig 31580 bp, 27 predicted proteins | sample Mesricmetagenome_FD_59108 | JGI IMG/M metagenome (GOLD analysis project Ga0065721, IMG submission 59108) | Mesophilic microbial community from rice straw/compost enrichment Sample: eDNA_1 v2 (version 2) | ecosystem: Engineered > Solid waste > Grass > Composting > Bioreactor | place: USA: Davis...
GGCTACCGCGTTTCGCTCGCCGTGCTGCACCGCCTGGTGGAGGAGGGCTGCACGGAGGCGGATCTGAGCACCGACGACCCGCGCCTCCCGGCCATCAAGACCTACCTCAACCTCGGCTTCATCCCGCACTATGCCGACGACACCCACCCGGCGCGCTGGAGCCGGGTGTTTCAGGCGATGGGCGAGAGCGGCGCGCGAGGAGGCGCCCGCCCGTGAAGATCACCGACGTCCGCGCGCTGGTGTGCCACGCCCGGATGCGCAACTGGATCTTCATCAAGGTCGAGACCGACCAGCCGGGCCTGTGGGGCTGGGGCGAGGCAACCCTGGAGTGGCACACGCGCTCCGTGGTCGGCGCCGTCGAGGATCTGAAGCCGCTGCTGGTCGGGCAGGACCCCACCCGCATCGAGTTCCTGTGGCAGCGGATGTACCGCCAGCACTTCTGGCACGGCAACGGGATCGTGCGCGGCACCGCGATCAGCGGCATCGACATCGCGCTCTGGGACATCCTCGGCAAGGTCCACGGCATTCCCTGCCACAAGCTCTGGGGAGGCCCGGTGCGCGACCACGTCCGCCTGTACTGCCACCTCGGCGGCGGGCGCATGGAAGACTTCTACGAAACCGACCCGGCGGACGCCGGCCGGTTCGCGGACCTGGCGCGGCAGGCGGTAGCGGAGGGCTTCACGGCGTTCAAGACCATGGCGGTTCCGGAGACGATGCCGCTCGAAGGCAACCGCGCCGTGCGCTACGCGGAGAGGTGCGTCGCCGCCATGCGCGAGGCGGTCGGTCCGGACATCGACCTGATGGTGGACTGCCACGCGCGCCCGTCCCCGCGCGCCCGTCCCCGCGCATGGGGCACCTCTTCGCCAAGGCGCTGGAGCCCTACGACCTGTACTGGTTCGAGGAGCCGTGCTGGCCGGAGACGGTGGACGACATCGCGCTCATCCAGCGGTCGGTAAAGACCCCCATCGCCACCGGCGAGCGCCTGGTGGGTGTCCACGCCTTCCGCGAGCTGGCCGAGAAGCGCGCCTGCTCCGTGTGGCAGCCGGACATCACGCACTGCGGCGGCCTGAGCGAGGCGCGGCGCATCGCGGCGCTGGCGGAGGCATACCGGGTGGCGCTCGCGCCGCACAACCCGCAGGGGCCGGTCAGCACGGCGGCGTCGCTGGAGTTCGGCTTCGCCACTCCCTCGTACGTCCTCTGCGAGGCGGTCCACCTCGACGTCCCCTGGCGCGCGGACGTCTGCACGGAGTGCTACACCGTCCAGCCCGAGGGCCGCATCGTGCTCCCCTCGGACGCCCCGGGCCTCGGCATCGAGATCAACGAAGCAGAGGTCGCGAAGCACCCGTTCGAGCAGGAGCTTCCGCAGGAGACCTTCTACCCCGACGGCAGCGTCGGCGACTGGTAACAACACCGAAAAACCGCTCGCGGAGGAGCGACGATCATGGGCGAGTTGCGTGTAGGGATCGCGGGGCGGCGGGGCGGGGCGTTCGCGTCCGCGCTGCGCGCCCTGCCGGGGGTGGAGCTGACAGCGCTGTGCGATGTGGACCGGGCGACGCTCGACCGGGAGGCAGACCGGCTCGGCGTCGCGAAGCGGTTCACGTCGTTCCGGGCGATGCTGGAGGCGGTGGACGCCGTGGTGGTGGCGACGCCCATGCACCTGCACGCCGCGCAGTCCATCGTGGCGCTGGAGGCCGGGAAGCACGTCATGAGCGAGGTCACCGCCTGCGTCTCGCTGGAGGAGTGCTGGCGCCTCCTCGACGCCGCAAAGGCCGCGGCGAAGCGCGGCGTGGTCTACGCCCTGGCGGAGAACTACTGCTACATCAAGGACAATGTGCTGGTGCGCGAGATGGCCCGCAAGGGGCTGTTCGGCGAGCCGTACTTCGGCGAGGGCGAGTACCTGCACGAGGTCCGTAACCTGCACCACACTGCGGACGGCGGACGGACGTGGCGCTACTACTGGCAGGTCGGGCAGAACGGCAGCACCTACCCCACCCACAGCCTTGGGCCGGTGATGCAGTGGTTCCGCGCGGTGAACCCGGACGAGCGCATCGCGAGCGTGATCTGCCTGGGGAGCGGGCGCCACACCGACCCGGAGCACCCGCACGACGACACCACGCTGCTGCTCTGCCGCCTCGCCAGCGGCAAGCTCGTCAAGGTGCGCCTCGACATGATGAGCAACCGCCCGCACCAGATGGCGTACTACTCCCTCCAGGGCACCCGCGGGGTGTACGAGGCGTCGCGCATCGAGGGGCAGCCGGGGCACGTCTGGGTCGGCGAGAATCGCGACGGCGACCGCCGGGAGTGGCGCGCCCTTTCGGACTTCGCGGAGCACCTGCCCGACGACTGGAAGAACCCGCCGCCCGAGGCGCTGGCGGCGGGGCACGGCGGCGGCGACTTCTTTGTGGCGCGGGACTTCGTGCGCGCGGCCCGCGGCGAGGCCCCGCCCGCCACCGATGTGTACGAGGGCCTGGAGTGGACAGCGGCGGGCCTCTGCTCCCAGACCAGCATCGAGAGCGGCGGCGTCCCCATCACGGTCCCCAACTTCCGGGACCCGGCGGCCCGCCCCGTCTGGCTCGACCTTCCCGCCCCGGAGGTGGACTGAAAACATGGGACTGAGTATCGCCATGGTGGGCGTCGGCTCGTTCGCGCAGTCGTTCATCCCGCTCTTTAAGGCCCACCCGCTGGTGGAGCGGGTCGTCCTCTGCGACACCGACGCCGCAAAGCTCGAAGAGAACTCCCGGAAGCACGGCCTGACGGAGACGCTGCCGTCGCTGGACGCCGTGTGCGACGCCCCGGGCATCGACGCCGCCGTCCTCATCACCCAGAACTGGCTGCACGGGCCGCAGGCGGTACAGGCGCTGCGTGCGGGCAAGCACGTCTACTCCGCTGTGCCCGCCGGAGTCACCGTGGAGGAGATCGCCGACCTGGTGCGCGCGGTGGAGGAGACGGGGCAGGTCTACATGATCGGCGAGACCAGCGCCTACTACCCCGGCGCACTGTACTGCCGCCAGCGGCTCGCTGAGGGGGCGTTCGGCCAGGTCGTCTACGCCGAGGGCGAGTACTACCACGACTGGGACCACGGGCTGTACGACGTGATGAAGTGGCGCGCGGGTGACCGCTGGCGCGAGTTCGCGGGCGGCCCGCCGATGCACTACCCCACGCACTCGGTCGGGCAGGTTCTCTCCGTGGTCGGAGGCCGGATGACGCATGTCTCCTGCCTGGGCTTCGTGGACACGGACGAGGACGGCCTCTACGCTCCCGGCGCGAACCGATGGAACAACACCTTCAGCAACCAGACCGCGATGTTCCGGCTGTCGAACGGAGCGACGTGCCGCATCAACGAGTTCCGGCGCATCGGGCACCCGGGCTGCGAGCGCATGTCCCTGTTCGGCACCGAAGGCTGCTTCGAGGACAGCAGCGCGGGCAAGGTCTGGGTTACCAAGGACAGCCAGGCGACTGTCCGCCTGGACGACCTCCTCCGGTGCCAGCGCGCCGAACCCGCGCCCTCCGAAGCAGGCAGCATGGACGCCGCCCTATCCCCGGAGGACGCCTACTTCTTCGGCGCGTCGCGCATCCACCCGGTCGAGCGGCTGCCGCGCTCCTTCGCGGGCCTGCCCAACGGCCACTGGGGCGCGCACCAGTTCCTGGTGGACGACTTCGTGCGCGCCTGCGCCGCCGGGCAACAGCCCGCGCTGAACAGCGTGTGGCACGCCGCCCGCGCCGTAGTCCCCGGCCTGATCGCGCACCAGTCGTCACTCCAGAACGGCGCCCTGCTGGAAATCCCTGACTTCGGGGAGCCGGGCGGGTAGCTCGCGGAGCCCTCACCCCCGTCCCCTCTACCGTCCGCGGGAGAGGCACCCGGAGGGTACCCGGGGGTGAGGGCTCTCCGGATGCAGGAGGTGAGGGCCGCATCCCGGTGCGCCCCCTTGAAAGGAACTCAATGAACCTGAGCAAGTCCGCCGCGCTGTTCGCGGCGAACCGGAAGTATATCCCCGGCGGGTGCGTCTCGCTGAACCGAAAGGTGGACCCGGAGATCGCGTTCGTGCGCGGCGCCGGCGCGTACCTGTGGGACGCCGACGGGAACCAGTACACCGACTACCATGCCGGGTTTGCGCCGTACCTGCTCGGGCACGCGCACCCGGCGGTGGAGGGCGCGGTGAAGCGGGCCATTGAGGAGGGGTGGACACTCGCCGGCTCTGGGACGACACCCTGGGAGGGGCGCGCGGCGGAGCTGATCTGCCGCTGCGTGGCGTCGCTGGAGAAGGTGCAGTTTGCCACCACGGGGTCGGAGGCGACCTACCACGCGCTGCGCCTCGCCCGCGCCCACACCGGGCGGACGGACGTGGTGCTGATGCAGGGGGGCTACAACGGCTGGCACGATGAGGTGGCGTGCAACGTGATGACGCCCCTGGAGGCCATCGGGCCGCGGGTGCCCGGCGGCGAGTACCCCAATGTCCCCCTGACCGCGGGCGCCGCGCCGCACGCGGCGGAGCACGTCCACGTGGTCGGATTCAACGACCTGGAGGCCGTCCGCGCGGTGTTCGAGAAGTACCCGGTCGCGTGCCTCCTGACCGAGCCCATCCTCCAGAACATCGGCGTCGTCAAGCCGGAGCCGGGATACCTGGCGGGCCTGCGCGCCCTGTGCGACGAGTTCGGGGTGGTGTTCGCGCTGGACGAGGTGAAGACCGGCTTCCGGCACGCCCTTGGCGGCTATCAGAGCCTCGCGGGGGTCACGCCGGACCTGACCATCTTCGGCAAGGCGATCGCGAACGGCTACCCGCTCGGCGCCATTGGTGGCCGGGCGGAGATCATGGACCTGTTCGACGCGCCCGACCCGGCGAGGCGGGTCCTGATCGCGGGCACCTACAACGGGCACCCGATGGTCATGGCCGCCGCCATCGCAACGATGGAGTACCTGATCGAGAACGAGGCCGAGGTCTACCCGCGCCTGGACCGGCTGACCGTGCGGATGGAGGAGGGGCTGGCCAGCCTCCTGCGCGAGCACGGCATCACCGCCACGGTCGCGCGGCAGGGTTCGGCCTTCTGTGCCTACTTCATGGACCATGCGCCCCGCGACTGGCACGATATTCTGGAGCATCACGACATGGCGCGTGACCTGCGCTATCGCCGCGCGCTGATTGAGCGGGGCGTGTATCACTTCCCGCTCCCGACCAAGCAGGGCAGTGTCTCCACCGCCCACACCGAGGCTGACATCGACCGCACCCTGGAGGCGACCGCGGACGTCCTGAAGGCGGGGATATGATCTTCGACGGCAGAGTAGCCCTTATCAGCGGGGGGCTGGGCGATATCGGGCGGGCGATTGCGCTCGATCTGGCCGGGCGCGGGGCGGCCGTGGCGCTCTGCGACCTCGCGGACGCCGCCCCGCAGGCGCTTCTGGACGACCTGCGCGCGCTCGGCCGCCCCGTCGCCTATGACCGGGTGGACGTGCGGGACGCGGCGGCGGTCGCGGACTGGGTGGCGCGCACTGAGGCGGCGCTGGGCACGCCGGACATTATTATTCCCAACGCTGCCGTTGCAACGCTGAAGGACGTCCTGGCGCTCACGCCCGACGAGTGGGACCAGGAGCTTTCGGTCAACCTTTCTGGAGCGTTCTACATGGCACAGGCGGGCGCGCGGGCGATGGTAGCAGCAGATAAGACGGGCGCCGTCGTGTTCGTGGGGTCGTGGGCGGCGCACGCGGTCCACACGCACGTCCCCGCCTATGCCGTGGCGAAGGCCGGCCTGCGGATGCTCTGCCGCACGATGGCGCTGGAACTCGCCCCGCACGGCATCCGGGTAAACGAGGTCGCGCCGGGCTACGTGGACGCCGGACTGTCCGGCGCGATCTTCCGGACGGAGCCGGAGCGGCGCGCGGCGGCGGAGAAGGCGGTCCCGCTCGGGCGCCTCATCGACCCGGCGGAGGTGGCCGCCGCGGTGGCGTACCTCTGCGGTCCGGAGAGCGCCCACACCACGGGCAGCGTGCTGCTGATGGACGGCGGCCTGTCGCTGCGGACGCGGGGGACCGATGGATAGCCGGCCGGTCTGGGGGCACCCCCGGTTCGTGGGGCGCGTCGGTGTGGCGCGGGAGGATATCACCCCGCCTGTCGGCATCTACGCGCGGAGCTGGGGTGCGGCGACGCATGACGTCGCGGCGGGTATCCACCGCCCGCTTACCGCGACCGTGCTGACGTTCCAGAGCGAGACGAACGACGCCCCACTCGTGCTCGCCGCGCTCGATCTGGGCTGGTGGCGCACAGCGGAGGACGAACGGTTCGTGCGCGACGCCCTGCGGGCGGCGCTGGACCTGCCGGAAGAGAACGCGCTCGTGTGCCTGTCGCACACGCACGCCGGGCCGAGCACCTGCCGGGAGGAGGCGGACAAGCCGGGCGGGCACCTCATCGCGGCCTACCGCGAGCGGGTGCGGGACGCGCTCACCGCCGCCGCCACGCGCGCCCTGGCCGCGGCCGTTCCGGCAGAGGTGACTACGACGGAAGGGCGCTGCGCCCTCGCCCGCGTCCGGGACCAGATCGACCCGGACGACCCGGCGCGCGTGGTGGTCGGGTTCGCGCCGGACGCCCCCGCGCCGGACCGCCTCGTGGTGGGACGGGTCGCGGCGCGTGAGGACGGCGGCGGGCGCGTCCTCGCCACCTTCGTTCACTACGCCTGCCACCCCGTTTCGCTCGCGCACGAGAACCAGCGGATCTCGCCTGACTACGTCGGCGCGATGCGCGAGGTCGTGGAAGCGGCAACCGGCGGCGCCCCATGCCTGTTCCTGCAGGGGGCGTCCGGCGAACTCGCGCCGCGCCGCCAGTACGCGGGCGACCCGGCGGTGGCGGACGCCAACGGGCGCGTGGTGGGCTACGCCGCGCTCTCCGCCCTGGAGGAGATGCTGCCCCCTTTCACCCGCTGGAAGTACGACGGCGCCCTGGAGTCCGGCGCGCGGCTCGGCCTGTGGCGCAGCGCGCCGGCGGAGGAGGGCGAGGCAGCCGGGCGCCTGGCGGTCCGCCTCCTGAGGGTGCCGCTCGCGCTCAAGCCGGACCTGACGGCGGCGGAGATCGAGACGCGCCTTGCTGACCCGGCGACGGACCGCACGGAGCGGGAGCGGCTGTCGCGCCGTTTGCGCATCCGCCGCGCCCTCGGCGACGACGCCTCCGAGACCCGGATGCCGGTCTGGCTCTGGCGGCTGGGCGACATCGCCCTGGCAGCGCACCCGAACGAGGCGTACTCCGCGCTGCAGGCTGCCCTGCCGGGTGTCCTGGTGATCAACTGCGCGAACGGTCCCTACTGCGGCTATCTGCCCCCGGCTGACCTGTATGGTCGCGACGACCGCTACACCGTCTGGCAGACGCCGCTCGCCGCGGGCTGCCTGGAGCGCGTCCGCGACGCCCTCCTCGCGGCCGGTGTTTGACGCTCCCTGCCTGCCTGCGTTACAATGGCGACCGTGAACCCATCCCCTGCCCCGCCCCTGCGCGAAGAACTGCTTTCCCTGCTCATCTGTCCCGAATCCGGCCACCCGCTCACCGGCTGGGACGGCGTTTCCGAAACCGGCACGCTGACCTGCGCGGCGACCGGTCAGATCTACCCCGTGACCGGCGGCATCCCCTGCCTGCTGCCGCTCGCGCTACAGGAATCGCCCGAGGCGCAGGCCGACGCCGAACTGGCGGAGAAGCGCAGCGAGATGCAGGCCCGGGACGATCAGGTCGTGGCCTACGACGCGATGCTCGGGCTGCGCCTGTTTACGTCGGTCGAGGTGCCGCAGACGCTCCAGTACCTGCTGCCGGAGCCGCACCACCTGATGCTGGAAGGCGGCTGCGGGACCGGGCGCATGACCCCGGCGTTCGCGGCAGCGGTGCGCGGCCTGGTCTGCGTCGACTTCTCGATGGAATCGTTGCGGGTCGCAAAGTCGAAGCTGGCGCCGGAGCTGGCGGCGAAGACGCTGTTCCTCCAGGCGGACCTGTCGCAGCTTCCGCTCCGCTCAAACGCCTTCGACCGGGTCGGCTCGTTCGGGGTGTACGAGCACATCCCGACGGTGGAGTCCCGCGACCGGGCCGTGGCTGAACTGGTGCGCGTGATGACGCCGCGCGACGCGGGCAGCCGCTTCGCCCTGTCGGCCTACCGCTGGGGGCCGCCGCAGTCGTGGTTCAGCGAGCGCGAGGGGCACCACCCGGGCGGCATCTACTTCCGCCGCTTCACCATGCCGGAGCTGCTGGACCTGCTGCGCCCGCGCGTGGACATCTTCGGACACACTGAGGCGCTGCTCTACTACCATCTCGTCTGGGGCCGGAAACCCGTTACGAAGGCCGGGGCGGGGGGCCAGAGCCAGGAGGATAGCTGCTAATGTCCGCCGCCGCCTATACCCCCGGGCTGACCGTCAGCGCAGACGCCACCGTAACCAAGACCCGCCGCCTGCCGCTCAAGGGGGAGGTGCTGGTGCAGGAGGGCCAGACGGTCGCCCCGGATACCGTGGTGGCCCGCGCAGAGCTGCCCGGCATCATGCAGATGATGAAGGTGGCCGCGAACCTGGGCGTAGACCCGCAGGACGTCCCCGCCTCCCTGCTGGTGAAGGTGGGCGACCGGGTAAAGAAGGGTCAGACCATCGCGCGGACCAAAGGGTTCTTTGGCTTCTTCCAGTCGGAGACGCACGCGACCACCGACGGCACCGTGGAGATCATCTCCCCGGTTAGTGGCAACGTGGGCATCCGCGAGGCGCCGACGCCGGTCGACGTCACGGCCTACATCCCCGGCGTGGTGCGCGAGGTGATGCCCGGCGAGGGCGTGGTTGTGGAGGCGCGCGGGGCGTTTGTGCAGGGCATCTTCGGCGTGGGCGGCGAGCGACGGGCGCCGCTGAAGGTCGCGGTTGCTGGCCCCGACCGACCGCTGACGGCGGAGGATATCACGCCCGACATGGCGGGGCACGTGCTGCTGGGCGGCTCGAACATCAGCGGAGAGGCGCTCGCCCGCGCGGCGGAGGTGGGTGCGCTTGGAGTCGTGGTCGGCGGCATCGTGGACACGGACCTGGTGGCCTACCTGGGCTACGATATCGGCGTTGCCATCACCGGGCACGAGAAGATCCCGCTGACGCTGATCCTGACCGAAGGCTTCGGCACCATCGCCATGGCGAACCGCACCTTCGAGCTTCTAGCGGAGCGCGAGGGGCGCGAGGCGTCGTTCAGCGGCGCCACACAGATCCGTGCGGGTGTCATCCGCCCGGAGGTCATCATCGCAGGCGCCCCTGCTGACGCGCCACCGCCCCCTTCCGACACTTCCGCCGAAGCCGAGGAGACGCAGGCTTCGTCCTCGCTCGTGATCGGCGCCCCCATCCGCATCATCCGCGAGCCGTACTTCGGCCTGCTGGCCACTGTCGCGGGGCTCCCGCCGGCCCTGGCGCGCATCGACTCCGGCGCTGAGGTGCGGGTGCTGGAAGCTCGTCTTCAGGACGGGCGGACAGTGACTGTGCCCCGCGCCAACGTCGAACTGATTCAGGAGTGACATGACCCGCACGGCCTTTCTGGCCTCGCTCGCCCTCACCGCGGTCACAGCCGCCGCCCTGCCCGCGCGGGACGCCCTCGCGCAGGGCGCCGCCGCCGCGCCCCCCGTGGCGCTGGTCCCGCAGCCCGCGTCGGTGAAGGAGATGCCCGGCACGTTCCGTCTCACCGCGGCGACGCGCCTCATCGCCCGGGGCGAGGCGGCGCCGGTGGCCCGCCGCCTGCTGGGGTGGGACGAGATTCTGGAGGGCGGCCTCGCGCCCGGCGCCGCGGTGATGAACTGGCGCGGCGTCGAGGCCGCCGTGGCCGCCGCGAAGGCCGGGCACGACGTGGTCATGGCGCCGCGCCAGTTCACCTACCTGGACTACTACCAGACCGAGGAGGACGCGCAGGCGAAGCGCCCGCTCGCCATCGGCGGGTTGGTCCCCCTGGAGAAGGTCTACGGCTTCGAGCCCGTCCCCGCCGGGCTGAATCCGGCGGAGGCGAAGCACATCCTCGGCGTCCAGGGGCAGCTCTGGGGCGAGTACATCTCCAACCGGAAGAAGCTGGAGTACATGGCGTTCCCGCGGGCCTGCGCGCTGGCGGAGGTCGCCTGGTCCCCGAAGGATGCCCGCGACTGGGCCGACTTCTCGAAGCGGCTCCCCGCGCACCTGAAGCGTCTGGACCGGCTCGACGTCGGCTACCACCGCAAGTCGCCCCGGTAGTCCGGTTACGGCGCTAAGGCGCTTTCCCCCGCCGCGGGCGCGACCTGCGCGGCTCGGCCCGCTTCCGCCACGATCTCGAACGAGCGCAGACGCGCCGCGTGGTCGAAGATGTGTGCCGTGACCATCACCTCGTCCACCCCCGTGAGTGCGACGAACTCCTCCAGGCCGCGCCGCACCGTCTCCGGCGACCCGACTACCGCGCATGCCAGCGCATGGGCCGCACCCGCCCGCTCCTCGGGCGACCAGCCGTCGCCGAGATCGCGCACGGGCGGCGGAAGCTGCCCCGGCGTGCCCCGCCGCAGCCGGAGGAACTGCTGCAACACGGAGGTGAAGAGATACTGCGCCTCCTCGTCCGTGTCCGCCGCGACGGCGTTTATGGCGGCCATGGCATAGGGCCGCTCCAGCGCGTCGGACGGCCGGAAGCGCTCGCGGTAGACCCGCAGCGCCGCGAGCAGGTCATCCGGAGCGAAGTGCGAAGCGAAGGCGAACGGCAATCCGAGCGCCGCGGCAAGCTGCGCGCTATACAGGCTCGACCCGAGCAGCCAGATGGGCACATCCAGCCCCTCGCCGGGCACCGCCCGCACCCGCTGGCCGGGCTCGGCCTTGCGGAAGTACGCCTGTAGCTCCTGCACGTCGTCCGGGAAGTTCTCCGCCCCGGCAGCCGGATCACGGCGCAGGGCGCGCACCGTCCACCCGTCCGTGCCGGGCGCGCGACCAAGCCCCAGGTCGATGCGCCCCGGATACAGGGACGCCAGGGTGCCAAATTGCTCCGCGACGACGAGCGGCGCGTGGTTGGGCAGCATGATACCGCCGGACCCGACCCGGATGGTGGAGGTGCCGCCCGCAACGTGGCCGATCACCACGGCGGTCGCGGCGCTCGCGATGCCCGGCATGTTGTGGTGCTCTGCCAGCCAGTAGCGCTTGTAGCCCCAGCGCTCGGCGTGGCGGGCAAGATCCAGCGTATGACGCAGCGCCTCGGCGGCGTTGCTGCCCTCGGGGATGGGTGAAAGGTCCAGCACCGAGAGCGGCACTTCTTTCCCTGCGTGGGTCATGGTTCCCGTCGTCTCCTTCCGGTCCGCGCGCGCAGCGGCGGCCCATTCTCTATAGGCCGCATCGCCGCGTCGGGTTCCCCGGCGGACGCGAAACTCTCGCCGGACGCCCCGCGCTTACCGGTCGGGGACGAACAGGAGGAAGGCCCCGAACAGGACGGCGAACGTACAGAACCCCATCGCCGCGCCGGTGAACGTTCCGGCGATCAGGCTCGGGATGCCCCAGGCGAGGCCGGGCACCAGGAACAGCAGGCCGATGGTGCGGTTCGCGAGGCGTCCGGTCCGTTGCTTCTGCATCTGCTCTTGCATAGGTTTTATCCCCCTGCCCTGTCAGACCCGCCGCGAAGCGGCAGGTTGCTCTCTCTCGCCGAATTCAGGCGAGAAGTTTGGAGACGACGTTCCCGTGGACGTCGGTGAGGCGGAAGCGGCGGCCCTGGAACGTATAGGTCAGCCGCGTGTGGTCGATGCCCAGCAGGTGCAACATCGTGGCGTGCAGGTCGTGAACGTGTACCGGGTCCTCGGTCACGTTGTAGCCGAGTTCATCGGTCGCGCCCAGCGTAATGCCGGGCTTGACGCCGCCGCCCGCCATCCAGATGCTGAACGCCTTCGGGTGGTGGTCGCGGCCCAGGAACTTCGAGCCGTCCCGCTCCTCGTTCATCGGGGTGCGGCCGAACTCCCCGCCCCACACCACCAGCGTGTCTTCCAGCAGGCCGCGCTGCTTGAGGTCGGTCAGGAGCGCGGCGCTGGCCTGGTCCACCTCCTTGCAGAGGCGCGGCAGGCCCGTGTTCAGGTCGGTCGCCATCTGCTCGCCGTGGTGGTCCCAGCCCCGGTGATAGAGCTGGATGAAGCGGACATCCCGTTCGGCCAGACGCCGCGCCAGCAGGCAGTTGTTCGCGAACGTCGCCTTGCCAGGCTCCGCGCCGTAGAGCGCCAGGGTCTCCGGTGTCTCCTTCGACAGGTCCATCAGTTCCGGCACGGACGCCTGCATGCGGTACGCCAGTTCGTACTGCGCGATGCGGGTGGCGATCTCCGGGTCGCCATAGTCCGCGAGGTGCGCCTGGTTAAGGTCTTTGAGCGCATCCAGCGACGCCCGCCGCGCCGCACGGTCGATACCCGCCGGGTCGGACACGAACAGCACCGGGTCGCCCTTGGACCGAAACTCAACGCCCTGGTGGAGCGTGGGCAGGAAGCCGCTGCCCCAGCACGCCTTGCCACCGTCCGGGTTGTTCTGGCCCGAGAGCAGGACCACGAAGCCGGGCAGGTCGCGGTTCGCGCTGCCCAGGCCGTAGCTGAGCCAGGCGCCCATGCTGGGCCGTCCCGGCAGGGCGTGGCCGGTGTTGCAGAAGATCTGCGCGGGCGCGTGGTTGAACTGGTCGGTCTGCATCGACCGAATAATCGCGATGTCGTCCGCAACGCCTGCCAGGTGCGGCAGCAGTGCGGAGATCTCCTGCCCGCTCTTGCCGTGCCGTGCGAAGGCGTGCGGCGAGCCGAGCAGCTTCGGCGTCCCCTTGATGAAGGCGAACCGCTCGCCCTTGACGATCTCCTCGGGGATCGGCTGCCCGTTATGCTGCACCAGCTTCGGCTTGTGATCGAACAGGTCGATCTGCGACGGCGCGCCGGCCATGAAGAGGTAGATGACGCGCTTGGCTTTAGCGGGGATTACCTCTCCCCCCTGCCCCCCTCTCCGCTTCGGAGAGGGGGGAGCGGAAATCGCGGTATCGCTTCCCAGCAGGGTGGCGAGAGCGGCGATGCCGGCGCCGGTGCCAACCTGACGGAAGAAGTGGCGGCGCGTGATGGCTTTGAGCGTTTCGGGGTCCACGGTCGGTTTTACTCCCTGGTCAGCGTCTCGTCCAGGTTCAGCAGGACGTTCGCGACCATCGTCCAGGCGGCCCGCTCGGCGTCGGCGACCTCACCGCCGCCGCAGAGGGCCTTCGCCGCGGCCGGATCGGCCGCATACTTCGCGCGCATCGTCTCGTAAAAGGTAACGAGACGCGCGGCCTCGGCGTCTTTTGGCCGTCGGGCGAGGCACAGGCGGAAGCCGCGCACAACCCGCGCCCGGGCGTCTGGCCCGGCCTCGGCCATCATCCGCTTTGCCAGCGCGCGGGCCGCCTCCAGAAAGCCTTCGTCGTTCAGCGTGGTGAGCGCCTGAAGCGGGGTGTTCGTGCGGACGCGGCGCGCAGTGCAGAATTCGCGGCTCGTGGCGTCGAAGTTCAGGAACGCCGGATACGGTGCGGTGCGACGCCAGAAGGTGTACAGGCCGCGCCGCCAGCGGTCCTCCCCCTTGCTGAGAGTCCAGCGCTCGCCGCTGTAGGGGACGTTCCAGATGCCCTCGGGCTGGTCCGGGAAGACGCTCGGGCCGCCGATCTTGCGCGAAAGCAGACCACTGACGGCCAGGGCGTTGTCCCGGATCGCCTCGGCCTCCAGGCGGAAGCGCGCCCCGCGCGCCAGCAGCCGGTTCTCCGGGTCACGCTCGCGCAGCGCGGGAGTCACCCGCGACGACTGCCGGTAGGTCTCGCTGGTGACGATCAGCCGGTGCAGCTTCTTCTGACTCCACCCGAGCCGCACGAACTCGGTGGCCAGCCAGTCCAGCAGCTCCGGGTGCGTGGGGCGCTGTCCCTGTGTCCCGAAGTCGTCGCTCGTCTCCACCAGGCCGCGCCCGAAGAACGCCTCCCAGGCGCGGTTCACCTGCACACGGGCCGTCAGCGGGTTTTCGGGCGATACCAGCCACTTCGCCAGCCCCAGGCGGTTGCGCGGCAGGTCCGGCGCCATCGCTCCCATCACCTCCGGCGTCCCGCAGGCCACCGACTCCCCCGGGCTCAGGTAGGCGCCTTTGACGCGCAGAGGTGTTTCGGGCGTCTTGTTGTCCGCCTTCTCCGCCATCACCAGCGTGGTCGGGATGCCGAGAGCGGCGATCTTCTTTTTGATCTCTTCCTGCTTCGCCTTATCGTCGCCCGCGGCGGCCAGTTCCCGCTCCAGCGCGGCCTTACGCGCCGCCTGTTCGGGTGTCGGCACCGGCAAAACCGGCTCCTCGGTATGGTCGAAAAAGGCGAGGAGCTTATAGAAGTCCTTCTGGGACACGGGGTCGTACTTGTGGTTGTGGCACTGCGCGCAGGCCACAGTGGAGCCGAGCCAGACCGTGCCGGTGGTGCCCACCCGGTCCACCAGGGTCAGCCAGCGCTGCTCCCCCTGGTCCACCCCGCCCTCCTCATTGCGCATGGTGTTGCGGTGGAAGCCGGTCGCGACCCGTTGGCTCACTGTGGCGCCCGGCAGCAGGTCGCCCGCCAGTTGCTCGATTGTGAAGCGGTCGAAGGGCATGTCGCGGTTCAGGGCGTCGATGACCCAATCCCGCCACGGCCACATCACACGTGAGCCGTCCTTCTCGTAGCCGTTCGTGTCGGCGTAGCGGGCCAGATCGAGCCACGGGCGCGCCCACCGCTCGCCGTAGTGCGGCGAGGCGAGGAGCCGGTCCACCTGCCGCTCGTAGGCGTCCGGCCGCCGGTCGGTCACGAAGGCGTCCACCTCTTCCGGGGTCGGCGGCAGCCCCGTCAGGTCCAGCGACACGCGCCGCAGCAGGGTAGCGCGGTCGGCGCGTGGGGCGGGCCGAAGCCCCTCCCGCGCCAGCCGCGCCCGCACAAACCGGTCGATGGGATTCGCCAGTCCATCCAGTCCCTTGCCCGATGGGGGCACGGGCCGCTTCGGGGGGACGTACGCCCAGTGCTTCGCGGCGGCGCCGCCCTCGGGCCAGGGCGCGCCCGCCTCGACCCAGCGGGCCAGCGCCTCTATCTCGGACTCCGTCAGCGGAGCGAAACCGATGGGCATACGGGGCAGGCCGCCGTGGCCCCGCACACGCTTCAGAAGAAGACTCCGGGCGCCGCCCCCCTTCCCGGTCACGACCGCGGGACCGCTGGCGCCGCCCTTCAGGAGCGCCGCGCAGCTGTCCAGACGGAGGCCGCCCGCCTGCTGCTCCGGCCCGTGACAGGACACGCAGGACGCGCGCAGGACCGTCTCCGCCTTCGCGGCGAGTTCGGAGGACGCGGGCGCCTTTTTCGGCGGTGGGGCCGCTGTCGCGAGCGCCAGCAGGGCGACGGGCGCGCAAAGGAGCAGGGCGGGGTTTCGCAGCATCGCGGAAGGTAAAGCAGGCATGGGAACGGCTCGTCGGCGAGGAATGACTGGCTTATCGTACCACTACTGCGCGATTATTTTCGATCCTGCGTGATCCCTTTCCGCCGTTCACAGCGCCCCTAGTTATGATGACGCCCGATAACGACCACCAACTCATACGCCGGGCGCGGGCGGGGGACCGCCGCGCCGCGGGCCTGCTGACGGAACGACACCGGCGTGTTGCCCTGGCGACCGCGTACCAGGCCCTCGGCAACGCCGATGATGCCCAGGACGTGGCGCAGGAGGCCCTAGTCTACGCCCTGCAGCGACTCGCCGACCTGCGCGAGCCGGAGCGGTTCTCCGCCTGGCTCCGCCACCTGACTCTCTCGCTCTGCGCCGACTACCGGCGCCGCCGCGGGACGCGCCGGCTCGGCGCGCCGATCACCGTGCTGACCGAGGCCGCCGAGGAGGCGGACCATGCCGAACGACTCGCGATCCGCGGGGCCCTGGCGCACCTCTCCGAGGCGCACCGGACCACGCTGCTCCTGCACTACGTGGGGGGCTGGTCCCGCGAGGAGATCGCGGACCTGCTGGGAATCCCCGTCAACACCGTGCGCAGCCGGCTCATGGCCGCGAAGCGCGCCCTGCGGGGCGGAAACGACCTGTCCGCCCTGTTCGTCACGAAAGCGAAACCAAAGATGCCCGTTGCGGAAGAGAAGCTGATCCTGTCCGACATCCACACGTCGCTGCTGAACGCCGCGTTTCCGGGCGCGCGCATCGTCTCCGTCCAGGAGCACCCGGAGCCCTGGATGCCGTTCTCGCCCCGCGTCCGCCTCGCCCTGGAGGACGGCGCCGAGAAGACGGTCGACTTCCGGGGCGACATCGGCCCCGAGCGGGCGGCGCTGCTGCCCGTTCTGGAGCGCCTCGGCGTTTCCGGCCCGCGCCTGATCTCCGCCCCCGTGTCGGACCGGCGCGGCGGGCATCTGGCACTGTGCGAGCCGCCGCGCGGGGAGAACCTGCTGGTGTGGGCGCTCGGAGGGACGCCCCATCGCATCCGGCTGGCGACGGAGCGGGCGTTCGAGGCCATCGAGCGGCTGCAGGGGGCGACGGACGGACTGCTCGCCGACCCGGCCGGGGCGCGGCTTCCGCGGCGCACCCTGGCCGACGAGGCCGCGGCGATCCCCGCCGCGGGCGGGCCGTGGCTGGACGACCCGTGGTTCGCCGGCGCACTGGCCAGGGTGCGCCGGGAGATCGCCGACGTGCCGGAGCGGCTTTCCTACACCGACTACTTGCACTTCTTCCCGAACTTCGTGCGGGTGGAGGCGGGCCCGGACCCGGTGAACGAGCCGATGGGGTGGCCAGGTGACGCCCGCCTCGGGCTCAACCCGCTGGCTGAGTGCGTCAGTCCCTTCGGCCACTTCGGCGATCCGCTGCTGGGCCTGGCGATGGTCTGGATCTACGACTGCTACCCGTTCGTCCACACGGGGTTCGTGGAGCAGTACCTGTGGCAGCAGGGAGTCAGCCGGCGCGAGTTCGCCCCGCGTCTGGCACTCCAGGCGCTGAAGACGATGCAGCGGGAACTGCCGGTGGCCCGGCCTGCCGAGGGCGCGGACTACTGGGACGCCCTGCGCGGCTACGCGGACCAGGCCCTCGGCTGGCTTTAGGAGTCTTCGGGGACCATGCCGGGGGGTCGCACGCCCGCTCCCTTGCGGTTGGGCCCGTCGCCGAGGTCGGCGCGGGCCTTCTCCGCCAGGGCCGTCAGGCGCGCGACCACGTCGGGGTGCTTCGCCGCAACGTCCCCCTTCTCGCCCGCGTCATCCGAGAGATCGTACAGTTCCGGCGCCGTCACGCGCGCCTGCTTGTAGCGCACAGGGATGCCGCCCGTGGCCCGCTTCGGTTTTTCGCCGAGCGTTCGGTAGCCGTGCGGAAAGACCAGCTTCCAGTTCCCGGAGCGGACCGCCTGGAGTTCGTTGGCGCTGTAGTAGAAGTACAGCGCCTCATGCGGGGACTTCGCGCCCTCCTTGCCCGATAGGAGCGGCCAGATGTCCTTGCCGTCGATGGGGAGTTTCGGCAGCGGCGCGCCCGCAAGGTTCGCCACCGTGGGCAGGATGTCGATGGTCATAGCGGGCTCGCGGCAGACGGTCCCCGCCGGGATGCGCCCGGGCCACCGCGCCAGGAACGGGACGCGCACGCCGCCGTCCCATGAGGTGCCCTTGCCCTCGCGCAGCGGCCCGGCGGAGCCCGCGTGGTCGCCGTAGGAGAGCCAGGGGCCGTTGTCCGAAGCGAAGACCACCAGGGTCTTCTCGTCCAAGCCGTTGCGCTTCAGGGCATCGAGCACCGCGCCGGTCGAGGCGTCAATCTCCTGGATCACGTCGCCGTACAGGCCCGCCTCCGAGGTTCCCTTCCACTTCTTCCCGACCGCCAGCGGTACATGCGGCAGGGAGTGCGCCAGGTACAGGAAGAACGGCCGGTCGCGGTTCGTTTCGATGAAGCGCACGGCGCGTTCGGTGTAGCGCTCGGTCAGCGTCTCCAGGTCGGCGGGCTGCACGTCCGGATTGATGATCCGGTCGTCCTCGTAGAATGGCAGCGGGACATTGAAGACGTCCGGGCTCTCCGGGTGGTGCTTCCACATATCGTGGGAGTACGGCAGGCCGTAGAACGAGTCAAAGCCGTGACGCGTGGGCAGGAACGGCGGCAAGTGCCCGAGGTGCCACTTGCCAATGGCGCCGGTGACGTACCCCTTCGCTTTCAGCACCTCCGCGAGCGTCGTTTCGTTGTCACTCAGACCGATGCGCGCCTTGGGACCGAGCGCCACGCCCCCGATGCCAATGCGGTTGGGGTAGCACCCCGTGAGCAGGGCGGCGCGCGACGCAGAGCAGACCGGCTGCGCGACGTAGAAGTCGGTGAAACGGGCGCCCTCCTGCGCCATCCGGTCGAGGTGCGGGGTGCGGAACCCCTTCGCACCGTACACCCCGATGTCGCCGTAGCCCTGGTCGTCGGTGAAGATGATGACGACATTCGGCCGGGCGTCGTCCTGGCGGGTAACGGCAGGGGCCTGGGCAGGAGCGGACGAAGGGGACGCGGCAAACGAGACCGCCGTCGCGGCAGCGGCGCCCGCGGCTGCCGCCGCGCCGATGCGGACGGGAAGCGGTAAGCGGATCATAATGGGATAACCTTACGCCCGGGCGCGCGGGAATCCTGCTCCGGAACGCTTCAGGATGTCTCTCCAGAACGGCGGGGCGTAGACCAGGTGCGGCAGCTCACAGAGAGAAACCGGGGCAGGGTGCGCGCACGATGCGGCGCGGCGCCCTGCCCCGGTTCCTCCGTTGACTCTCCTGGAGTCCTAGGGGGCGGTCTCCGGCTTGCGCCCCTCGCCGAGCGGGAAGCCGATGCCAAAGAAGAAGCGGTTCGTGCGGCTGCGCCCCGGGTTGATATACCCCACCCCGACGTTCGTCCCGCTCTTGGAGGTGTACTTCACGCCGAAGCCGGTCGCGGGCTTCTGGTCGAACGAAAGCTTGGTGGCGCCTTCGGCCACCACGCTCAGCCGCGTGTAAACCGGCACCTCCACCCCCAGGAACAGGCCAGCGGAGGTATCGTTGTCTTCCCCCGAGCGGTCGTCACGGCGGACAAGCTGAAGGCCGGCGTGGCCGACCACGGTGCCATAGCGCGCGGTCTGCGAGAGCGGGCGGCTCGCCACAAGCTGGAAGGCCCCCTGGCGGACATCGCCGCCCAGGAAGCTCAGGTTCACCGCCACCTGGGTGCCGTCGCGCGCGCCGTTAGAGAGCTGCCCGCGGAAGAACGCCCCGTAGGAGTCTCCCGTCTCATAGGGAGAGCTGCCGGTCGGGCGGAACCGACGCGCCAGGTAGGTGACGCCAACGTTGAAGCTCTCGTTGACCCCGTAGCTCACGCCCATCGGGATCCAGTTGTTCAGCGCCCCCCCGTTGCCCGGGTCCACCTGGAAGAACGAGGCGTTCAGGTTCAGCGTCCCCTTCGGCTGCAAGTAGGCAGTGGGATGGACGAACAGGCCGTTCGCGCCGTAAAGGGTCTGCGCGGATGCGCGCCCGGCGGCCCCGGCGAACAGCAGCAGCGCGCAGACGCCCGCAGCAGCGACGCCCGGCGTACGGCGATGACGGCGATCACGGAACAATGGCATGCCTCCCGCGCGCTCCTTATCGGCATTCTCACCTGCCGCGGCGCGCCGGGTTCAGGGGTTCGACACGCGCGCGAAAATCTCCTCCAGGGACACGGACGCGGCGTAGGAGCGTATCTGCTCCGCCCGCCCCTCCGCCAGCCCGGCGGCCAGACGCTCTGCCGCCTCCCGGCGTTCGGGCGGCGCCGACCCGCCGCGCAGGACGGCGGCGGCCTCCAGGCTGAATAGCGCCTCCTCGGGCTGTCCCGTCGCCTCCAGGCTGGAGGCGCGCAGTTCGAGCAGGTGCGGCACCTCCCGCGTCAGGTCGGCGTCACGGCAGAGCAGGAGCGCCTCGCGCACATGCCGCAGGGCCGCCGCGTGGTCCCCCAGTGGGCCGGCCGCCTCGGCCAGATTGATGCGAGAGAAGACCATCCCCATCCGGTGGGCGATGCTTGTAAAAAGCCGCAGGCTCTGCTCCGCCCACTCCCGGGCGTCGCTCCACGCCCCCTCCTTCAGGGCCAGGTTCGCCAGGTTGCAGAGTGCCCCGGCGGTGCGGCGCGTATCGCCCTGGCGCTCGAACAGATCGTGCGCCTCTTCCAGGCACACCCGCGCCGCCGCATACTCCCCCTCATCAATGTGAAGCAGGCCCAGGTTGCTCAGCACGTCCCCCGCGCGCGACTCCTCGCCCGCGTCACGTGCCAGGCGCAGGCACTTGCCGTAGCTCTCGCGGGCCTCGGGCAGCCGCCCCTGCGCCTGCTCCACCAGGGCACGGTAGTTCATCGCCGCCGCCTCGCCCGCCCGATCCTCCTGCTCCTGGTACAGCGCCAGAGCCCGGGTCAGCACCGCCTCGGCCGCCGCATGGTCCTGCTCCAGATAGGCGAACCAGCCCGCCGCCCGGTGCAGGTGCGCCCTCAGGGACATGTCCCCAATCCTCTCCTCGTTCACCAGGCACTTTTCCAGGTAGCCACGGGCCTCCCGGTGCGCCCCCACCCGCGCCCAGAACGGGATGAGCGCCAGCGCCATCCGGGCCGCGTCCCGCGCCGCCTCAAGGTCCGCCGCGGCCCCGCGCGCCAGGAGTTCGTCCAGCGCCAGGCGCAGATTGTCCCGCTCCGCTGTCACCCGCGCCTGCCAGCGGGTGTTCTCCGGCCCCGACGCCGCCTCCTCCCCCTCCAGGGCGAGGTCGCGGAAGTACCGGGCGTGCCGCGCCCTCCAGTCCGCCTCTTCCCCGGCTTCCCGTAGCTTCTCGCGGGCGTAGGCGCGCACCGTCTCCAGGAGGCGGTAGTTCAGGGTCGTGGAGGGCTCCTCGTCGGCGTTCGGTTCGTCCAGCGCCACGAGCGACTTGTCCACAAGCTGCGAAAGGTAGTCGAGAATCTCCCAGGTCTCGATGGCCTCTTCCGGAACGGTCCCATCCTCGCCATCCGGGCAGATCGCCTCGGCGGCCTCCAGGCTCCACCCGCCGCCGAAGACCGACAGCCGGCGCAAAACCGCCCGCTCGCCGTCGTCCAGCAGTTGGAAGGACCAGTCCATCATCGCCCGGAGGGTCTGGTGCTGTGGCAGCGCGGTTCGATCCCCGCCCGCCAGCAAACGGAACTGGTCCTCCAGGCGCTGGGCGACCTGCTCCACGGGCAGCGCCCGCACGCGCGCTGCCGCCAGTTCCAGCGCCAGCGGGATGCCGTCCAATCGGCGACAGATCTCGGCGACGGCGCGCGCGTTCGCATCCGTCACCGCGAAGCGCGGATTCCGGAACTGCGCCCTCTGCACAAAGAAGCGCACCGCAGGACTCTGGAGCACCCGTTCCGCGGTGTCGGAGCGCCGCGGGTCGGGCAGCGCCAGCGACGGAACCCGCCACACCTGCTCCGCGCCCAGGTTGAAGGGCTCACGGCTGGTAGCGAGGATGCGCAGATGCGGGCACGTCTTCAGCAGATGCTCCACCAGCGTTGCGCACGCCCCCAGGAGGTGCTCGCAGTTGTCCAGCACCAGCAGCAGACGCTTCTCGCGCAGATCCTCGGCGAGGTGCCCGGAAGCCGTGAGGTGCAGAGCGTCGGCCACGGTGTCGTCCACCAGCTCCGGTTCGCTCAGGGAGCCCAGTTCCACCAGCCACGCGCCGTCCAGGTACTGCGCCGGGTCCACCGAGTGCGCGGCCTCCAGGGCGAGGCGGGACTTACCGCAGCCGCCGATACCGACCAGCGTTAGAAGCCGCGTGGTCGCCAGAAGGCGCCCCACCTCCCCAACCTCGCTTTCCCGCCCGATGATAGGGGTGAGGGCGGATGGCAGATTCCCGCCCAGCACGGCGGGGGGAGCCACAGAGGTGTGCACGGGCGCCGGGGCAAATGGGTCCGGCTTCGGTGCGGCGGCAGTGGAGGCAAGGCCCGCGCCCGGCGCCTGCGGCGCCATGCGCTCACGCGCGGCGGCGATGAGAGCGGGCAGGTGGTTCTCCAGGGGGGAAGTCAGAGCGTCCATCCAGTGCGCAACGCTGATGAAGTACTCCATCGAGGGCGTCAGCGGCACGTTCTCCAGGCGGAACGGGATAATGGGTACGCGCAGGCTGACCGCCCGCTCGATCTCGCGCAGCACCTGGGGTGACTGGTTGGAGTGGTCCGTGAAGACGAGCAGCAGGAGGCGGCTCGCGCGAATCGCCTCCACGATGGCCTGACTCCACTCGACTCCCGGGTGGATGTTGCGCGGGGCGATCCAGCAGGGCATGCCGGCCGCCTCCAGAGCGGCGACCACGGCATCGGCGGCCTGCTTGTCGTGCGAAGAGTAGCTGATGAATACGTCGTGCGCCATGACACCCAGAACAGACTGCCGCATTCCGCCGCATCTGACAGGCCGGCCCTACGACGGCGATCGTCGCGCGGCCGCCGCCGCTCAGTACGACTGACCGAGCGAGACGTAGGTCTGCAGGTTCGAGCCGTACGCCACATCGAACCGGATCGGCCCGATAGGCGTCAGGAACCGCAGGCCGGCCCCCACAGAGCCCTTGAGGTCGCCCAAGGACGCCCGCGCGCCCGGCACCCAGGCGTTGCCGAACTCCGTGAACAACACGCCCTGCACCCCCTGGCCGAAGGGTACCCGCCCCTCCACCGCCCCCAGCAACATCCGGTTCCCGCGAATTGAGAACAGGTCATAGCCGCGCAGCAGTTCGTACCCGCCCAGCCAGAACTGCTCTGAAAGGGGAGTGTCGCTGTTGGTGGTCCCGCCCAAAAGGCGGGCGGCGATCACTGGCGAGCGCGCATTGCCGCCCTGCAGCGGGACGTACTGGCGCAGGTCCAGACGCACCTGATTGAACGTCCGATCGCCCCCCAGGACGCGGGCGGCGCGCTCGAACCCGAGGGTGCGGTAGTGCCCGCGGCGCGGGTTGTACGAGTCATCGCGCCCGTCCGCCACGAGCGTCAGCCCGAGGGCGGCAACCGTACCGAAGGAGTTCCGGATTGCGGCGACCGGCGGGTTCAGGCTCTCGGGCACCGGGTCATAGCCCACCTCGTCCCGGCGCGCCGATACGAACAGGCTCAGGCCACGCGCCACGCTGCGCCCCACGCTCACCCGTCCCCCCCTGCGCAACTCATAGGAGCGGATCGTGTCCTGGTTCACCACGAAGAACGGCAGGAAGATAGTGTTCTTGTCGTAGAGGTTGATGGTGAAGGCGGTGGAGCGCGGACCGAGGGCGGGCATGGCGTACGCGATCTCATAGGCCATGCGCGCGTCCTCGTCGATGACGATGCCGTCGTTGGTGAAGCGTGACTGGTTGAACCGCTGCCACTGCGCGGACACCTGCTGCGCGGAGCCGTTCAGGTTGTCCTCGGAGATGTCCACGAAGCCCACGAGGCCGGAGCCGTCGGTGTACCCCACGGTCGCCGCGATGTTGCCGGTGCGCCGCTCCTTCACACGCACCACCAGGTCCACAAAGCCCACCTCGTCCGCGGGCGGTTCGGAGGGCGGCGCCGCACCGGCGGCAGGAGCGTCCGCGGAGCCCGGCTTCTCCTTCGGGGCCGTCTCCCCCTCTTCCCCCTCCTCATCCTCGCCCGCAGCGCCCACGGTGGTCGCGCTGATGACCACGTCCTCGAAGATGCCCAGGCGCCCGAGCCGGTTGCGCGCGTCACCTACCCGGTCCTCGCGGTACACGTCGCCGGGTTGGATGGCGACGGCGCGGCGGATAACGCCCGTCTGGGTCCGCCCGTTGCCGCGCACAAGCACGCTCCGCACCGTCCCCTCCGCCACCGTGAGGCGCAGCACGCCCTCGGGGGTGACTTCGGTCCGAATGACCTGCGCCAGCGGCATCCCATTGGCGCGATACAGGCCGCGCACGGCCTCCGCCGCGGCGCGGACCGTCGCCGGGTCCGCGCGCCGGCCCGCCACGGCCTTTTCCGCGACCTCGGCCACCTGGCGCGCCGGCAGTTCGCGCCCGCCGGTCACTTCGACCTGCCGGATCACAGGGGCGTCCGCCCCGGGTGCTACCTGCGCCTGGGCAGGGTCCTGCTCCGGCTGCGGCGCCTGCGCCTGCGCCGGGCCTCCCGCGGTGAGCAGCAGCGCCGCGACCGTCGCGGCGGACAGGGGGAGAGCCGAGGCGGCCACATCCCGCCGCCTCCGGCGGGCGGTGAGCAGCGGCGGAGGCGGCGGGAGCGACGACAAGCGGGCCGCGTCCGCGATGCGGCAACGAACGTTCATCGAGAGCCTTTCCGGAACCGTGTCAGCCGTCCCAGCCGTCGGGCGAGACCATGACCGTGTCTTCGTGCGAGTAGGCAGGCGCGCAGCAACAGAGAAAGACGAGAGTGCGGTCGCCGCTGGTGTTGGTGATCTGGTGGGGCGCGCCGGGGGGGATGGCAATGGCGTCGCCCGGGCCGACGCAGCGCACGTCCCCGCGGACGCGCATCCGCCCCTCACCCTTCAGGATATAGTATATCTCCTCCGTCAACGGGTGAAAGTGCGGCTCCGTGGAGGCGCCCGGCGGAAGCGAGGCTTCCGCGAGCGATTGGTGGGCGATCTCCCCGGGAGCATTGCGCGGCGCGAGTATCTCGCGGATCGTGCTGGTGTCCTTGGTGACAAACGCTTCGACCTCGCTGCGGTTACAGACCCGCATCCCCTCTACCTCCTCCGATGTGCGCAGAATTAATGCGAGCGCACTTGCGTTCCGTATCCATTTCTTCGGGAATAGGCCGGTAGCCTTCCGGAGTGAAAAATATTGCACCTATTCCGGCATGAATCGTGCAGATAGTCGCAACGAACGTTCTTGCACGCTCGCATGGCAGGGAATATAATTCCCCAGCATAGGGAGGGGTTGACAGACAGATGGCGAAGGGTCTGACCGAAAAGCAGCGGAAAATTCTGGAGTATATCATCGACTTCCAGAAAGACAATGGGTTTCCCCCCACTATCCGGGAGCTGGGCGACGCCTTCGGGATCGGAAGCCTCCGTGGCGTTACCGTCCACCTTGACGCCCTGGTACGCAAAGGGTTTATGACGCGCGAACGCACCTCCCGGTCGATCCGCATCACGGGCCCGGACCCCCGCGACCCGAACGGCACCCGGAAGTCCGAGAACGCGGTGATGCTGCCGCTCATCCGGGGCTTCTCGAACGGGGAGCGTCAGCTCGTGGGTAAGATTTCGTCCGAGGGCCAGGTGGAGCGTTACATCGCGGTGCCCGAGGAGATGGCGGCTCCGGCCACCGAGGATGGCTTTGTAATCCGCGTTGCCGCGACTGGCGTCCACGGTGAGCCGATCATCCCGGGTGACCTCCTGGTCGTGCGCCCCCAGCGTCAGGCGCCCCTGGGCGAACTGGTGGTGGTGCTCTCCCACGGCGACCTCACCGTCTGCCGCATGGACACGAGCCTCCAGCACAACGAAGCGGAGGATGTTGTCCTCCATGGCGACACCGAGGTTATCGGCCGCGTCGTCGGCATGATCCGGCGCTACTAGACAAACCTAGCAACAAAACTGACATCACGAAAAATTAACCCGAAAAAATACCAGAAAACCTCTAAGTCTCGGGTATCATTCCACCAATACTGCAGGTAGGAAATGCTTTGCGGACGGGCCGCGGCTTACCGCCGCGGCCCTCCCATGGCGAATTCCGGAACGTTTTCCCCCCTTCAGGGTACTAATAAGTAGGACCGACGAAGGGGTTCAGTCCGATAAGGGTGGAAGAGAGCGTCCCAGGGGACCGGGAGCCCGGGCGGCTTTCCTCACAGGCGAGGAGGTGATTGGCCGTGGTATTGTTCGTGTATGTCTTTTATTTCGTGACCGCTGCGGCCTTCTACGGGTTTTTATCGGCGACAGCCGAGCCGGACCCGTGCAGCGAAAATCGACGCATCAGACCGGTTCTGCCAGGAAGGCAGACAACGGCGATATAAAACGGAGAGGGGCCGGGACGCGCAGTGCGCGCCCCGGCCCCTTTCCTTATCCCTGAGCTTCTCGCCCGATTACCGCCGGGCCAATTCGTTCACCACCGCCAGGATGAAGGCGAGGCAGAACCACCCGATCGCCACCAGACGGGTGTAGTTGCTGAGCATCTCATCATAGCCTGCCTTGCCCCGGAAGTTCCCCCCGGGCGTGTTGGTCACACCACCCCCGAAGCCTTCGTTCTTGGGCGTCTGCATGGTGACCAGGACGACCAGGATGATACCCGCCAGCACCACCAGAGTGGTCAGGATCCCGACAACGATTGTCACTGCGATTTTTCCCCTATCGGTACTGCGACGGCGGCGCGCGGCTACGCGGCCTCCTTCGCCTCTTCCTTCTTCTCCGAGGCGGACGGCTCAGCGCGCGGCTCGTCGTTGACGGACTTCTTAAACTCGCGGATGCCTTCGCCCAATCCCTTGGCGAGCTGCGGCAGTTTCGTGCCGCCGAACAGAAGGATGACGATAGCGCCGATAATCAGGATCTCTTGCCAGCCAAAACCGTAGGCGAACGTCGGATACATCGTGTCTCAGGACTCCTTAAAGTCCCCCGCCACCGCCGTCGGAGCGGAGGAGGAGGAAGTGGCGGCCGAAGCGGTCGCCGCCGGGGCAGGGACGGTCTCGCGGTCATCCTCTGCCGACATCACCGCCGTGGCACTATGGCTATGATTCGTCTGCTCCGCCGCCACCTCTGCGGTCGGCGACGGCGCGGACGGCACCGTTTCCCTCTCCAGGTCAGAACCGACGCTGTCGCCGGCCCAGGCGGGCGGCCCCGGCGGGGCAGGCAGGGCGGAGGGGGTCTCCTCGCCCGTATCGCCCGCGGTCAGACTGCCCTGGGCGTACGTCTCCCCCTCCGGCGCGGAATAGGCGAAGGAGGAAGAGGCCGCAGCCGCCGCGTCCCCGCCGTCGTACGCTTCGAGCTGCGGGGTCGTGTCGCTTACACTGCTACCGATACTGCTGCCGGCGTTATAATCCCGGTTGTAGCGGTCCCGGTCATAGTCGTAACGATCATAGCCACCAGAATCGTCCAGGTCGAGCGCCCGCTGCATGTCACTCGACATCTTCCGCAGTTCGCGCAGCGCTCCCCCCACCTGCCGCCCGATCTCCGGCAGCTTCTGCGGCCCGAAGACTAGCAGGGCGAGGATGAGGATGATGATGATTTCCTGGTAGCCGATCATGACAGAAATAGTCGATCCGAACGCGCCACCCCACCTGCCCGCGCAGAAGGACGCGTCCCCGGTCTTCCCTTCTTAGAACATAGCGTACGCCGCTGAGGACGAAGTTCCCGGACCGCGGAATTAGTATATCGCAGGCTGGCTCATTACACCATTCCCGCTGTGCCCCCGCTCCTACGTCGCACGTTCCCCAGAGTCGAGACCCAGAGACATTTACGAGTTTGCGTATCTTTTTGTTTACCCAATCTTTCCTGTGAGGTAACAACCCGATACCCGTGGTCACGTGTACGGGTACATCTCTCACTCGACGAGGGACGAAAGGAAAGTCGCAGCATGCACCGTTTGACTGATCGCCAGCGACTCATCGCGCCGCTCACCGCGGCACTTATCCTCTCCGCAGCGGGACTCTCCGCCACCTCCCGACCTTCGTTTGCACAGGAGCAGACGCCGCCGCCTGTGCAGATTCCGGAGGTGCCGGTGCAGGAGACGCCGGACCTTCTCAAGGCCATCGAGGACGACTCGAAGCTCTCCCGGTTCGCCACCGCCCTCAAGGCGGCGGGACTGGACGAGACGCTGAAGAGCGGCGGACCCTACACTATCTTCGCGCCGACCACCAGCGCCTTCGCCAAACTACCCGACGGCGCGCTGGACGACCTGTTGAAGCCCGAAAACAAAGAGAAGCTGGCGGGCATCCTGAAACACCATATCGTCGCACAGAAACTGACCGAGGCGGATGTCGCCAAGCTCCAGGACGGCGCGGAGTTGACGACGCTGAGCGGCGAGAAGATCAAGGTCAAACTTCAGCCGAGCGTCACGGTTAACGACGCCAAAGTGACCAAGACCGACATCGCGGCGAGCAATGGGGTAATCCACCACATCGACACGCTCCTGATTCCGGCGCCCGCCGCCGAACCAACCACGCCCCCCACGGCGCCGCCGCCCACAACCCCACCGCCACCGCCATCCACGTCGGGACGTTAACGCTCCGGCGAACGACACACGTGCGCCGTCCCGGCCTTTCGGGGCGGCGCGCACTCTTGACAACTTCCCGGAAACGCCGTAGAATCCTTTTGCGTCCGGGGACGGACGGTTTCCACCTGCCGAGGTGGTGAAATTGGCAGACACGCATGTTTCAGGAGCATGTGCCGCAAGGCGTAGGGGTTCAAGTCCCCTCCTCGGCATCCAAAAAGGGGGCCGCTGCTATGCAGCGGCCCCCTTTGCTTTTAGGGCATCGCCCCCCGTCAGCGGCGTCGGCGACGGGTGGACGACGGACCGGGCGCAGCGGCCTGCGCTTCCGCGGCGCTGATCTCCCCTACGGCCTCTTCCGCCTTCGCCAGCTCCTCCTCGGTCTCCGGGTCCAGCGGTGGGGTCAGCGCCCCCGTCAGCACGATGGCGTGCGGCACGGGCCGCGACGGCAGATGCTTGGCGGTGTGCCCCGTGACGATGATCTTGTTGTCGTAGACGACGGAGGTCGAGAACCCGGAGTCCAGCAAGAACGCCTCCTGAACACCCGCGGCGGCGACGGCCTTGGCCAGCGTCTCCGTGGTGATGACCTTCAGAGAGCCGATCAGGACCATCTCTCCCGCTTCGGTGAAGCCGAAGCAGGCGCGGCGTCGCGGGTCATTGAAGTCCTGCGCGGCATAGGGACGCATCTCCGCGGCGGTGCGCGCCTGGCCATTGTGAACGATCCACGCGCCTGCCAGGAAGCAGTCGGTGTAGTCGGGCATGAGCGCCTTGATCGCGAACTCGTCGTTCATGAAGCCGGGCTGGAACGGCGCCACCAGCAGGCGATTCGGCCCGAAGATGATGAGCGGACGGTTTCGCAGACGGGGCAGGCGATCCTGCGCCGTTTCCGGCTGGAAGTCGATATCGTTGGCCGTCTTGGAAGGTCCGATCAGCACATTGTCGTTGCCGCGCAGGTAGGCGTTGGCGAAGAACGTCCCGTTCATACCCGCCACTCCCCCGGCATCCAGCACAAACTCGCCGACACTCTGACGCACCCCACCGGTGGAGCGGCGGGTGGTAGGCTTCCCCCCGCGCACGATGCCAAGCTTGACGCCCTCGTACTCCCGGACCTCCAGGGTAACCGGCCCCTCCTTGAGCTCCTTATCAATTACCGCCGCCGGCACCGCGTACAGGGCGTCCTCACACTCCTGCCACGCCTTCTCCAGGCGAGTGTGAATGTAGCGGTTCAAGGCGAGGACACTGGGCGACTCCTCCACCGGCCCATTGTTGATGGTGAAGGCCATCGTGTAGCCGGCGTCCATCGCCGCGCGGTACGTCTTGGCGTCCCCCTTACCGTTGGGGTAGGCAAAGTAGGGTACGGGGTGACCGAGCTGCTCCTCCAGGATGCGCTTGCTCTCCCGCAGTTCCTTCTCCTGCTCCTCCAGCGGCAGCTTCGCCATGTCGTCCGGATGCGAGAGAGTGTGCGAGGCGATGGTCACCAGGCCCTCGGCGTCCAATTGCTTCAGGGTGTCCCAGTCCATCTTCGGGTGCGCGCTGGCCTTGTCGCCGACGAAATTAGTGTGGACAAACACTGCGCAGGGCCAGTTCCGCTCCTTCAGCAGCGGGTAGGCGATGTCGTAGAAGCCCTGGTAGTTGTCGTCAAAGGTGAGCACGACCGCGCGCTCGGGCACGGCCTCGCCGCGCGTCAGGTGGCGGTGCAGCTGCTCCAGGGAGATGGGCGTGGCGCCCTTCTCCTCCAGGAACTGGATCTGCTGCTCGAACTCCTCGCGGGTGCAGTCGAAGTAGACCGACCCGCGCCCGCGCTTCTCGATCACATCGTGGTACATGATGACGGGAATACGCGAGGTCTGCGACATCCCGGTCATCTGCTCGAAAACGGTACTGTCGAAGGGCGGCGGTCCCAGGGGCGAGGGGGACGGCTCCGGCACCAGCGGGGCGGAGGGAGCAGCGGGCGAAGCGGACGGGGCGGGCGTCTTCCCGAACAGCGCCCCCACCCGGTCACACCCGGAGAGGCCCGCAGCGACGAAGATGGCCGCACAGACGGCGGATGCGCTCCGGAGCACGGAACGGGTCAGGCGAGAGCGACGGCGCGGACGGCCGGAAGAGCGGCGATGGGTCACACGGAACCTCCCGGCGCGCACGGATGAACCACCCCGTACACCGGGACGAAACTAGCCGACAGAATCCCACAAGAAATGCCGAGCATCGCGCGCCGCCCCTCAGTATAGCACACGCCGTTTTTCCCTGCTGTTCCCGAAGCGCGGTCATGCTCCGGGCGCGGAGCCCGGGGGCAGGCGGCGGACGGTGCCGGGGGTCTTTGGCACGCCCTCGTCGGCGCTGGCGATAGCGGCGAAGCAGAGCGCAAGGCTCTTCAGATTGTTCCGGGCGCTGTTGGCCGGCTCCCGGTCCTCCTCAATGGCGCAGAGCAGTTCCGCCATCGTGCCGTGGAAGCCGTCCGGGAACCAGGCGCCGGCGAGCGCGGGCGAGGCTGCCCCGTCTTCCGTGAAGAGCGTCACCGCCTGCTCGCCCAGATTCGGCCCCTCGCTCAGCAGGCTCCCCTTCGTCCCGCCGATGTACGTCCGGTCCTGCGCGCCGTGCCGGAGGTGGGCGTCGAAGGCCAGCGTCCCCTGCCCGCCCGGGAACGTGAACGCCGCCTGCGCCAGCATCGGCGGCCCGATCTCCTGCCCGAGCGCCGGGGAGCGGGTCGCGTACACCGACGTCGGCGTCCGGTCCCCGAGCAGGCAGGCGGCGCAGTCGAACCAGTGGATTGCGAAGTCGTAGAGCACGAGGTCGCGTATCTTCTCGAAGGGCGTCCCCCGGACCCACGTGTGGTCCCAGTGGACGCCCATGTGGACGCTGACCACGTCCCCTATCAGCCCCGCCGCGATCGCCTGACGGACATACGCCCAGTGGGGCGCCCAACGCCCGTTCTGGTTGACGGCAAGCCGGCGCCCGTTCCGCTCCGCGACCGCGACCAGGCGCTCGCCCGTGTCGAGGTCCAGCACGAACGGCTTCTGCGAGAGGACGTGTTTCCCGGCGTTCAGGGCGTCCTCAATCAGGGTCACCCGGTCCTGCGGGTGCGTGGCGATGTCCACCACCTCGATGTCGTCGCGGGCGAGCACCTCGCGATAGTCGGTCGTGACCGTGGCGTCCGGGTAGAACGCCGCGCGCCGCTTCTCCACGCGCTCGGGGTGCAGATCGCAGAGCACGGCCACGTCGTACCCGGCGTTCTTGTAGGCGGTCAGGTGGTGCTGCGTGATGCCCCCGCAAGCGATCAGCCCGATCTTCGGGCGATAGGCTCGCGGGTCGCGCGGCCGGTACGGCAGGTCCGGCGCGGCGGCCATGCGCTTTGTACTCGCCCCTTCCAGGGCGTAATCGTCGGTCTTCTCGGAGGTGTTCTCGGCCATGTGATTTTCTCGTGCTCGGGCAGAGGGCGTGCTACCGGCTGGTTACCGTGGGCCGGTCGTGGCGCCGATTGGCCGCCGTGGGCCGATTGGCCGCCGTGGACTGAAGTCCCGGCTTCCGGGATTCAAGCCCGCCTCCGCGGGCTGCGTCGGGCGAGGTGCGGCTACGGGTGAT
>Ga0065721_10049558_pt1 | contig 31538 bp, 33 predicted proteins | sample Mesricmetagenome_FD_59108 | JGI IMG/M metagenome (GOLD analysis project Ga0065721, IMG submission 59108) | Mesophilic microbial community from rice straw/compost enrichment Sample: eDNA_1 v2 (version 2) | ecosystem: Engineered > Solid waste > Grass > Composting > Bioreactor | place: USA: Davis...
CTGCGGAAGAGTCAAAGTCCCCCTCACCGGGCCGTTCGGCCCGGAGCTCCCCCAGAGGGGGAGCATCTAGATTGGTCAGGTCTGGCATGAGCACCCCCCTAGAACCGCGCCTAGCCGCCTATATCGCCGCGCGGATGCCCTCGGCGCAGCAGGTCTCGGTTGCGGATCTTTCCCGCATTTCCGGGGGCGCGTCGCGTGAAACCTACCGCTTTCGGCTGATCTGGAACGAGGCGGGGCAAGCGCGTGAGCGGCGCCTGATCCTGCGGCGCGACCCGCCGGCCTCGCTGATCGACACCGAGCGCCGCATCGAGTTCGAGGCCTATCGCGCCTTCCGCGATAGCGCCGTGCCGGTCCCCGAAATGCTCTGGCTCGAGGAGGCGGAGGAGGCGCTCGACCATCCGTTCTTCATCGCCGAGGAGATCTGCGGCTTCCAGGCTTCGCCGCAGGCCCTGTTCGCCCCGCCCTATGTCTCCACCCTCGTCAAGCTGGGGGAACGCAAGTGGACCATCCTTGGGGAGATCGCCAAGGCCGATCCCACGGCTGTGGGACTTTCCGGCGTCATGCAGGCCGTCACGCCCGCCGCCTGCGCCGACCGCGAGCTCTCCTACTGGGAAAAGGTGCTCGACGAGGACCAGGCCGAGCCCCTGCCGATCACCCGGGCGGCGATCCGATGGCTGCGCGCCCACATGCCGCCGCCCGCCCAGAAGGTCAGTGTGGTGCATGGCGACTTCCGGACCGGGAACTTCCTCTATGACGAGGCTGGGGGGATCCACGGCGTCCTCGACTGGGAGATGGCGCATCTGGGCGACCCGCTGGAGGACCTCGGCTGGAGCCTCAATCCGGTGTGGTCCTTCGGCACGGGCCTGGCTGGCGGCCTCCTGCCCCGCGAACAGGCCATCGCGGTGTGGGAGCGGGCCAGCGGCCTCAAGGCCGATCCCGACGCCCTGCACTGGTGGGAGCTCTTCAACTGCGTGAAGGGCCAGGCGATCTGGATTTCCTCGGCGCGCGCCTGGCTCGACGGCGGCAACCGCGAGCCGATCATGGTCTACCCGCCCTGGGCCCTGCAGAACGCCCAGGACCGCGCCACGCTGAAAGTGATGGGACGCTTATGACCCCTGCCGTACCCGCCGTCCTCGCCGAGATCGCCGGCATCGCCGTCCGCAACGCCGACCCGTCGGTGCATCCGGCCGATCGGGCCAGCTCGCTCGGCCTCTCCGCCGCCTTGCTCGGCATGGCCGCTGAGGTCTGGGATGGCATGGCCGCGCGGCTGGTGGAGGAGAACCGCGCCATCCGAACCCTGCTGGCGCGAGGTCCGGCGATAGGCCTTGATTTCTTCGAGCTGGCTTCGGCGACCGACGAGGACCTGCGGATCTCATCCTTGAGAGCGGCGAACGAAACCTTGCGCGCCGCGCTGATCGAACTGCAGGCGCGGGCCGAGCACCGTGGCGCGACCGAACTCCAGAACGCGATCTGGACCGAACTCGTGGCCTCGACCGAGCGGCGCAAGCTCGCCAACTCGCCGGTCTGACGCGTAGCAAACGAGCTATCGGCCTTGGCGCAAGCGCCGTCGATCATTCGAGTTTGGCGTCCGCCAGCGCCAAGGGCTAGGCTTGCCTCATGTCATCCGCCGAAAGCCTGACCCCGCGCGCCCTCGACATCCTCGAAACCCTGGTGGGCTTCGACACCACCTCCCGACTTTCGAACCTCGCCCTCATAGAATGGGTGGAGGCCTATCTCGACCGCCATGGCGTGGCCCACCGGCGGGTGCCGAACGCCGACGGCAGCAAGTCGAATCTCATCGCGACCGTTGGACCGGCGATCGAAGGCGGCGTCGTCCTCTCGGGGCACACCGATGTGGTGCCTGTGGACGGTCAGGCCTGGTCCACCGATCCGTTCAAACTGACCCCGAAGGCGGACGGGCGGATCTACGGCCGCGGGACCTGCGATATGAAGGGCTTCCTCGCCCTTTCGCTCGCGGCCGTGCCCGACCTGGTGGCGGCGGGCGCCCGGCGGCCGGTGCACCTGGCCTTCTCCTATGACGAGGAGATCGGCTGCCTGGGCGCGCCCGACATGATCCGTGTGATCGGCGCGGAGCTGCCACGCCCAGGCCTCGTCGTGGTGGGCGAGCCGACCAATATGGAGGCGGTCTCCGGCCACAAGGGCATTGCGACCTTCACCGTCACCGTGAACGGCAAGGAGGCGCATTCCAGCCAGACGCATCTGGGCGTCTCGGCGGTGATGGAGGCGATCCCGCTGCTCGCTTCCCTGCGGGCCCTGGCCGGCCGGCTGGAGGCGGAGGCCGATCCCGCCTCGCCCTTCACGCCCAAGCACGCCACCTTGACGGTCGGCCTGCTGAACGGCGGCACCGCCGGCAACATCCTGGCGCGCGAATGCGCCTTCCAATTCGATCTGCGTTGTCCGCCGGGGCAGGACCCGCTGCAGGTGCTGGCGCCCTTCTACGCCGAGGTGGAGGCCCTCGATCGCCGGCTGAAGGGGCTCTATCCGGACGCCGGGGCGCGCGTGGTCCAACGCTCGGGAACCCCGCCGCTCTCACCGGAGAAGGACGGGGCCGCGGAGGCCTTCGCCCGCCGGCTGGCCGGAGACAATGGACCGCCGCGGGTCGTTCCCTACGCCGCGGAGGCTGGTCAGTTCCAGGAGGCGGGATTCTCCACCGTCATCTGCGGTCCTGGCTCGATCGACCAGGCGCACCAGGCGGACGAATATGTCGAACGCACGCAGATGGAGCGTGGCGGCGCCTTCATGGCGCGTTTGATCGACTGGGCCGCAGCGGCCGAATAACCGGTCGCCGCTCGAAGAGATCCGAAGGCGTCCAGGTCATGGCGCGGGCGATCTGAAACGCGCTTGCGCGACGCTTCGCCTGCACCCGTCGCCGGCTCTTGAGGATGGTGGGCAGGCCCTTCAGCGATTCCTTGAAGGCGCGCCAGACGATCGGGGCGTGGGGATGGTTCTCCCGGCGGCTCGAAATATAGACCACCGAGAAGAGATGCAGCGGCACGACCAACGGCAGGAGCAGCCAGGGCGTGTCCTTGTAGACCACGTAGAAGCGGTTGCGCGTGCCGTGGAAGACGGCGAACTCGGACTTGCGCCCACCGCTGGAGGCCGAGCCCACATGGCCGATGGTGGCGCTGGGCACCAGCAAGGTCGGTTCTCCGGCGAGTTGCAGCCGATAGCCGAGATCGACGTCCTCGGAGTAGCAGAAGAAGAACTCGTCGAAGCCGCCCAGCTCCAGAAAGAGATCGCGCTCGATCATCATCGCCGCGCCGCAGGGGGAGAAGACCTCGCCCTCGGGCGTATCGCCAGGGTCCGGGGCCAGATAGCCGCCGCGATAGGGGATGCCGGTGATCGACATCACATCGCCCAGGCCGTCCAGGTAGCCGGGCTTCTCCGTCATCACCTGGCGTGAGGTGAAGGAGCGCACCTTGGGATAGCGGGCCGCCGCCGCGACCAGCTGTTCGAGCCAGTCCGGCTCGGCGTAGGCGTCGGGGTTGAGCAGGACGAACCAGCGGCCGCGACCCAGCCGAGCCGCCTGATTGCCCGCGCCCGCGAAGCCCAGGTTTTCGGTGTTTCGCACCAGCTGCACGAAAGGAAACTCGGCCGCGATCGCCGCATCGCCCGGATCAGGCGAGGCGTTGTCGATCACCAGGGTCTCGAAATCTCGGAAGGTCTGCGCAGCCAGATGCTCCAGGCAGGTGCGCAGGGTCGGACCGGAATTGTAGGCGATGACGCAGACTGTGACCTGGACGCTTTGGCGGGGTGGCGGCTTGTCTTCCGACGCGCGGTCGTTCATGCGGAGACGGTTTCCAACTTGCAGGCAGCCATGACGTCCATCACGCCGCTTTCGATACCTGAAGTCCTGCTTATCACGCCCAAGCGCCATGGCGATGCGCGAGGCTGGTTCTCCGAGACCTGGAGCCGGCGGACCTTGGCGGCCGCCGGCGTCGAACACGACTTCGTACAGGACAACCAGGCGTACAACGCCAAGGCCGGAACCGTCCGAGGCCTCCACTTCCAGCAGGCGCCGCATCCGCAGGCCAAGTTGGTCCGCGTCCTGCGTGGCGAGATCTTCGACGTGGCGGTGGATGTTCGGGCCGGCTCGCCGACCTTTGGCAAGTGGGTCGGCGCCAAGCTCACCGCCGCCGGCGGCGAACAATTGCTGGTGCCGCGGGGCTTCGCCCACGGCTATTGCACCCTCACCGACGACTGCGAGCTCTTCTACAAGGTCGATGGCCTTTATGCGCCGGAGACGGAGGGGGCGCTGCTCTGGAACGATCCCGACGTGGGGATCGAGTGGCCGTTCAGCGGCGAGGCGATCCTTTCCGACAAGGACCGCGTGGCGCCGCGGCTGAAGGACATGCCGGTCCCGACGTTCTGAGGTGGCGATGACGAGCGAACTGGTCCGCATCCTGGACATCGAGCCGATCGACCTCGACATGTTCCGGGGCCACACCCCGGAGGGCGAGACGCGGCGCATCTATGGCGGCCAGGTGGTCGCCCAGGCCCTGACCGCGGCCTATCGCACTGTCGAGGGCCGCGTCTGTCATTCGATGCACGCCTACTTCATTCGCGGCGGCGATCCGAAGATCCCGATCCTCCTGAAGGTCGAGCGCGTCCGCGATGGTGGCAGCTTCTCGGTGCGACGGGTGACGGCGCTCCAGCACGGGCAGCAGATCTTCAACCTCGCCGCCTCCTTCCAGACGCAGGAGAAGGGCTTCGAGCACCAGATCGAGATGCCGCCGTTGCCCGGCCCTGAGGGACTGTTGGACGAGGACGCCCTGCGCAAGGCGGCTGGTCAGACCGAGCAGCGCCGCACCTGGCCGATCGAGGTCCGCCCGGTCGACCCGCTGCCCTATGGCGTGACGCCGCCCGTCATGGATCCCACCCAGTCGGTGTGGTTCCGGGCCCGCGATCCGCTCGGTTCAGATCCCAATGTCCATCAGTGCGCCCTGGCCTATGCCTCGGACATGACCTTGCTGGACACCTCGCTGCGCCCGCATGCCGTGGAATGGAACTCCAACAGGCTGCAGGTGGCGAGCCTCGATCATGCCCTATGGTTCCACCACGCCACCGACTTCACCCAGTGGCACCTCTACGTCCAGGACAGCCCCTCTGCGTCTGGCGGGCGCGGCTTCAATCGCGGTTCCATCTTCGCGCCGGACGGCCGGCTCGTCGCATCCGCCGCGCAGGAAGCCCTGATCCGCTATCGCTGATCAGGCGTAGGTGAGGGCCTGCGGGTCGGCGCGCAGCCGCGCCACATCACGCAGGGGAGGGGCGCCGAACAGCCGCGCATACTCCCGGCTGAACTGGGAAGGGCTGTCGTAGCCGACGGCGTGGCCGGCGCTCGCTGCGTCGAGATTGCCGGCCAGTATCAGCTTGCGCGCCTCCTGCAGGCGCAGCTGCTTTTGGTACTGCAGCGGGCTCAGGGCGGTGACCGCCTTGAAGTGCTGGTGGAGCGATGACGCGCTCATCCTGGCCTCCTCGGCCACGGTCTCGATGCGGAAGGGCTGGTCGTAGTTGCGCTTGATCCAGGATATCGCGCGATTGACCTGGGCCAGGCGGCTGTCGGGATTGGCGATCTCCCGCAGCCGCTCGCCCTGTTCGCCCTGCAGCAGCCGATAGAGGATCTCGCGCTCGGCCAAAGGCGCGAGGAAGGGAGCGTCGGCCGGGTTTGCAAGCAGACCGACCAGGCGGGCCACGGCGTCCAGCACCTCGGGCGTCGTCTCGCTAAGTCCGACGCCAGGACCGCTCGCGGCGGCGCTTGCGCCCTGGCCGGTCTCCAGCAGCAGGCCGGCCAGGATCACCGGGTCCAGTTCGAGGAAGACGCAGAGATAGGGCTGCTCGGCGCTCGCGCGCTGCACCATGCCGGTGATCGGCACGTCGACGGAGACCACTAGGTGCTTGGCCTCGTCATAGGTGTAGATCCGCTCACCCACCATCACCTGCTTGGAGCCTTGCACGATGATGCAGACCGCGGGCCTCTGAACGTCATAGAGCGGCTCTGTCGGTCGCGACATGCGGATCAGGTGCAGCCGCGGGATGGCGGTGGGGTGCAGGCCATCGGTCTGGATGAATTGGGCAACCAGCTGCGCAGCGTGCTCGGTCGTGCTCATCAGAAATTCCTTATCGCGCAGCCTTTCCTTACCTCTTCGTATCGGCGGGCGCACCTAAAAGGCTCGGCATCTCGTAGGATTGTGCAATAGGTGCGGAGCTCTGATCTACCGCCGGAACGCTTCGGACGCGCACCTTCCCCTTCGAACCAGCGGCTCATCCGGAGCTGCTCCGAAAGAGGGAAATCGAAATGTCCGAGCTGAATGGAAAAGTCATCGCGATCACCGGCGCCAGCAGCGGTATCGGCGAGGCGACCGCCCGCCTCCTGGCCGCGCGCGGCGCCAAGGTGCTGCTGGGCGCCCGCCGCGCCGACCGTCTCGCCGCCCTCGCCAAAGAGATCAACGAGGCCGGCGGCCAGGCCCATTTCCGTGTGCTGGACGTCACCAGCCGCCCGGATGTCGAGGCGTTCGTCAGCGAAGCCGTGTCCGTCTTCGGCCGGCTCGACGTGATGGTGAACAATGCCGGCGTCATGCCGCTCGCCCCGATGGAGGCGCTGAAATTCGACGAGTGGGACCAGATGATCGACGTCAACATCCGCGGCGTGTTGCACGGGATCGGCACCGCGCTGCCGGTGATGAAGCGTCAGGGCGGGGGGCAGTTCGTCAATGTATCGTCGATCGGCGGCCACGTCGTGGTCCCGACCGGAGCCGTCTATTGCGCCACCAAGTTCGCGGTCCTGGCGATCTCCGAAGGCCTGCGCCAGGAGAGCACCGACATCAAGGTGACGGTCATCTCGCCGGGCGTCACCGAGACCGAACTGGGGTCGGGCATGTCGGACGAGGCGGGGCTCCAGGCGCTGAAGGAATTCCGTAAGATCGCCATCGCCGCCGATGACATCGCCCGCGCCATCGCCTTCGCGGTGGAGCAGCCCGCCGGCGTGGACATCAACGAGATCATCGTCCGCCCAACCGCGAGCGCCTTCTAAGGCTCAAGAGACGCGAGGATCTCTAAGGTCCTCGCGTCCTCCTCCCCGCCAAAATAGCGCGCCAGCGCCGTACGAAAGACGGTTTCGTGCGGCGCGATCGCGTGGAAGAGGGTCATGGAGGAACGGAATTTCAGGTCGTCGGGGCTTCCGAACACCTGGCGCGCCGAACCGCTCTGGATTTCGCAGGCGAGCTCGGTCAGGTCGCGCAGTCGCGAGCCCAGCACGGGATGGGCGAGATAGGCGCGCGCCTCGTCCGGCGATCCGATCGCGTAGCGCTGGGCCATGTCGCTCGCGCCGAGGCCGGCGATCTGCGGGAAGACGAACCACATCCAGTGACTGACCTTGCGCCCGGCGGCGAGTTCGGCCCGCGCCTGCTCGATCACCGGCGCCTGGGCCGCGATGAAGCGCGCGAGATCGTAAGGGTCGGACATAGGCTCCTCCTCGATTGCTCTTCCCAAGATGCTCTCCCGCTGGGTGGCTGTCAGCGAAGCTGGCCGAGGGGGCTTACCCAACAAGGGACGGCGGCTGCGGCTGCGGCGGTGGCCGGCCCGGCCAAGAAAGGCCATGTGCGATCGCCCTGTCGTTCGAGGGAAGGTTTAGGGGCGAGCATTTCGGAAAATTCCGACACTCAGGATCGACAACGACGCCGTCTCGGGCTTTGCTGCCGCGCCCGCTTCGCGGCGGGCCAATTTCCGAATGTCGATTTGATTGGGGACGAATTTCCAGATGGCGAGAATTCTGCCTGAACCCACGCCTGAGACCCAGCATTTCTGGGACGGGGCCGCCCGGGGCGAGCTGCTTCTCCAGCGCAACAAGGCCACCGGCGAGGCCTATTTCCCTCCGCGCCCGTTCTGCCCGAAGACCGGCTCGCGCGACGTCGAGGTCTTCAAGGCCAGCGGCAAGGGCGTTCTTTGGTCCTATGTGATCAATCACCGTCCCCGCCCCGACATGGGGACCGAGCCCTACGCCATCGCGGTGGTGAAGCTGGAGGAGGGGCCGACCATGATGACCAATATCGTGAACTGCCCTCAGACCCCTGAAGCCCTCGTCCTCGACATGCCGGTCGAGGTCGTTTTCGAGAAGATGAGCGACACCATCTCGCTGCCCTTCTTCCAACCGGCCAAGTCTTAAGAGGGGCTGACAACATGCAACCTAAGTCCGTCGCGGTCGTCGGGGCCGCGGAAACCACCAAGCTTGGCAAGATTCCGGACGTGTCGGTCATCGGCCTACACGCAGACGCCGCGCTCAACGCCATGGCCGACGCTGGCCTGACGCCGGCCGACATCGACGGTGTCGCCACCGCCGGGATCAGCCCGGTCGAGCTCGCCCATTATCTCGGCATCAAGCCGACCTATGCCGACGGCACGTCGGTGGGCGGCTGTTCGTTCATGCTGCACGTCCGCCATGCGGCGGCCGCGATCGAAGCGGGGCACGCCAAGACCATTCTGATCACCCATGGCGAGTCCGGCCGCTCGCGGGTCGGCGCCGGCGGGTTCGGCCGCGCGCCGTCCAGCCTGATGGGCCAGTTCGAAATGCCCTTCGGCGTCACCTCGCCGCCGACCATGTTCACCGTGCCGGTGCTTCGCTACATGAAGACCTACGGGGTGACCGAAGAAGACCTCGCCATGGTCTCTGTGATCCAGCGCGAGTGGGCGGCCAAGAACCCACGCGCCAGCTTCAAGGACCCGATCACCGTCGACGACGTCCTGAACTCGCCGATGATCGCCTGGCCCTACCGGATGCTGATGTGCTGCCTCGTCACCGACGGCGGCGGCGCCCTGATCCTGACGAGCGCCGACCGGGCCAAGGACTTTCCGCAGAAGCCGGTCTACGTGCTGGGCACCGGTGAGAGCGTCGAGACGCCGCTGGTCTCGCAGATGTACGACTTCACCTCGTCCACCGCCTTCAAGATCTCGGGCAAGAAGGCGTTCGAGGAAGCCGGCATCAAGCACTCCGACGTCGATCACCTGATGATCTACGACGCCTTCGCCCACCTGCCGCTCTATGGGCTGGAGGACCTGGGCTTCGTGAAGCCGGGCGAAGCCAAGGACTTCATCCGCGAGCGCAACACCGCCATCGGCGGCAAGCTGCCGCTCAACACCAATGGCGGCGGTCTCTCCTACATGCACTCGGGGATGTACGGCATGTACGCCCTGCAGGAGAGCGTGCGTCAGATGCGCGGCACGGCGCCGGCCCAGGTGGAAGGCGCCAAGATCAGCGTCTGCCATGGCGTCGGCGGCATGTTCGCCTCGTCGGGGACGATCATCTTCACCAACGAGAAGTGATCTAAGAACAGCGACTTACCGCAGTTCATGCTGCGCCCATGCTCCAGAGCATGGGCGCAGCATTTTTTAAGCCTTGGCCGGGTTGACCAGATACTTCTCGCCCGTCGCCTTCTTGCTGTAGGCGGCGATGATCTCCGGCTTCAGGGCCTCGGCCAGGGAGATTTCGGCGGTGTAGTGGCTGGCGAAGGTCGTCTTCAGTTCAGCCGCGACGCGGGCGCGCAGCTTGCCGGCCGCTTCCGGGCCGATCTTGGCGAGGAACGGGGTCAGCAGCCAGCCGCAGACGCCCCAGCTCAGGCCGTAGCTGCGGGCCAGTTCCGTCGGCCGGGTGTCGAGACCGCCATAGATGTAGACCTGCTTGTGCACGGATGAGCCGTAACGGCTGTATTCGCCGGACTTGCGGCTGGCGACGATCTCCATGGCCGAGAGAATCTGCGAGGCGAGCTTGCCGCCGCCGATGGCGTCGAAGGCAAGCGTCGCGCCGGTGGCGTCCAAGGCCTCGATGAGGCGGTCCATGAAGTCCGGCGAGGTCGAGTCCAGCACGTGCTGCGCGCCGATCCCCTTGAGGATGTCGACCTGCTGTTGGCTGCGCACGATATTGACGAGGCCGATGCCGTCCTTGGTGCAGATCTTCTGCAGCATCTGGCCGAGGTTGGAGGCGGCGGCGGTATGCACGAGCGCCGTATGGCCTTCACGGCGCATGACCTCGGTCATGCTGAGGGCGGTCAGGGGATTGACGAAGCACGAGGCGCCGTCGGCCGGCGTCGCGTCCTCCGGCAGCACCAGCACGTCCGCCGCCTTCACCGCCCGATGCTGGGCGTACATGGCGCCGCCCAGCAGGGCGACGGTCTTGCCCATCAGCGCTTGGGCCTGAGGCGAGGAGCCTGCAGCGATCACCACGCCCGCGCCCTCGTTGCCGACAGGCATCGACTGGTCCAGGCGGGCCGTAAGGGCGCGCAGGAACTGCTCGGGAACCGGCGCGGTCGCCACGGCCTCATCGCCGGAGCCAGTGACCTTGAGCTTCGAAATGTCGGCCGGTCCGAGCAGCAGCCCCAGATCGGAAGGATTGATCGGCGAGGCTTCGATACGGACCACCACCTCGTCGGCGGCGGGCTCGGGGATCGGCACGCGGGCCAGGGAAAGTTCCAGTTCGCCGCTCGATTTCACCAGCGAGCGTAGTTGCAGGCTCTCGCCCATGGGTTCCTCCGTCCGATTGCTTTGAAGCCGAAGTAGGCGCGCGGTCCAGCTAGGGCAATGGTGAAAGCGCACGATCGGTCGGTGAGGCGGGCGCGCCACAGGTCGAGGCTGTCGTTCCCCGGACGCAAATCCGTCGCCGGACCGTTACAGGGCGTCTCTAAGGCCGCGCCCAATATATTTCCGAGGGGCCGATTCCAAATGAAGTCCATACTCTTCGCCGCCGCGGCCAGCGCCGCGCTTATCGCCGCCATGCCCGCCTTTGCGGCCGACGCGCCCTCGGACGTGGAGGAGCTGATCGTCACCGCCCGTGCGGGCGCCGAGCAGCGCAAGGTCGAGGCGAGCTACGCCATCACGACCATGAGCGAGGAGAGGCTGCGCATGCAGGCGCCGGTCAGCGTGGCCGAGTCGCTGAAGAACGTGCCGGGCTTCTGGGTCGAAGCCTCTGGCGGGGAGGCGGGCGCCAATATCCGCGCGCGGGGCATCCCGATGGAGGGCTATTCCGCCATCGGCCTGCAGGAGGACGGCGCGCCGGTGCAGCATGACGGCGGCCTGGGCTTCCTCAATTCGGACTTCTCCTTCCGCATGGACGAGACTGTCGAGCGGATGGAGGTGGTGCGCGGCGGCCCATCTTCGATCTTCACGTCCTACGCGCCCGGCGGTGTCGTGAACTACATCACCCGCAAGGGCTCGGACCAATTCGAGGGCCTCGTGAAGGCTCAGCTCGGCGACTATGGCATGGCGCGCGGCGACTTCTGGGTGGGTGGCCCGGTCGCCGGCTTCCGCGTGGGCCTCGGCGGCTTCTATCGGGTCAGCGACGGCGTTCGCGATCCCGGCTACCGGGCAGACGAGGGCGGGCAGATCCGCCTGTCGATTGGCCGCGACTTCGAACGCGGCTCCTTCGACTTCAACATCAAGCACCTCGACGACAACACGATCTTCTATCTGGCCGTGCCGCTGACCTTTGATTCCAAGGGCGACACCGCGGAGGTCGCCGGCTTTGACGCCAACTACGGCACCTTCGCCGGGCCGGAGACCAGCCACTTCACCTTCCGCACCAATCGCGGTCCGTACGATTTCGACCTGACGCGCGGCGCGGACCTGAAGCTCACCCAATCGACCTTCAACTTCAAATATGACCTGGGCGGGGGTTGGGAGGTGCAGGACACCCTGCGCTATCGCACTAGCGACCTCTCGCGCGCCGGGCTCTTCCCGAACACGCCGGTGCTTGCGGCTTCGCGGCTCGCACAGGTCTTCTCCGGCCTGCCGTCGGCGCTGGGCGCGACCTCGGTCCAGTACCGCTTCGTGAACGCCCCAGGGCAGGTCTTCGACGTTGCGAACGAGAACGGCAACGGCCTCGTCATGGACGCGGCCATGCGGGAACAGGACATCGCCCTCGATGAGTGGATCAACGACCTGCGCCTGCTGAAGCGTTTCGAGGTCGGAGGTCAGACCCACGACCTGGCGCTTGGCCTCTACTACGCCAAGGTCGACGAGACCTTCTTCCAGATCGGGGCCACGGCCCTGGTGGACGTGCGCGACAACGCCCGCCTGCTCGACATGGTGGCCCTGAACGGCGCCGGGCAGGTGGTCGCCAACCTCACCGAGGGCGGCATCTCGCGCTATGGCCTGCAGTTCAACAACGCCGACGGCGGTTCGGACACCATCGCCCTCTACGCCTCGGACGAATGGCGTCTGAACGACCAGCTGCGGATCGATCTCGGCTTCCGCTGGGAGCGGATCGAGATGTCCGGCCGCAACGAACGCAGCGCCACCATAAATCTCAACCAGTCGCCGACCCCGGCCGACGATCAGGTGATCAGCGGCACGGGCGTGTTCGATCCCCTGGACCGCAGCTTCGATGGTTGGGGCGCCACCATCGGCGTCAACTACCAGGTCCAGCCGAACATGGGCGTCTTCGCCCGCTACACCCGCGGCTTCCGCCTGCCCTCTCTCGGCGATTTCCTGACGAACCCGACCCGGACCGATCCGCGCAAGCAGGGCATCGACCTGGCCGAGGCGGGCTTCAAGATCGACCAGCCCAAGTTTACGGTCTATGCGACCGCCTTCTACACCGCGTTCGATAGCCAGTCGTTCAGCGAGAGCCGTTTCGATGCGGTCACCAACACCTTCGTCAATCGCACGGAGTTCACCTCCACCACCTCGTATGGTCTCGAGCTGGAAAGCACCATCCGACCGACCGAATGGTTCGATCTGACGGTCATGGGGACGGCGCAGGACCCGCGCTTCGGCGACTTCAAGTTCAACGAAAACGTCGGCGGCGTCCTCGTGCCGCGCGACTTCTCCAACAACATGCAGGTCCGCGCGCCCAAGGTCAGCGGCCGCATCACGCCGGCGTTCAACCTGGTCGGCGGCAAGCTGAGGGTCGAAGGGGACCTGCAGTACTTCGGCAAGCGTTTCTCCGACGCCGCCAACACCCTGATCATCCCCGACTATTTCCTGCTGAACGCGCAGGTTCGCTACAACGTCACCGACGACCTCACGATCTACGCCTACGGAACCAACCTGACCAACGAGATCGGCCTTACGGAGGGCAATCCGCGGGCTGGCCAGTTCATCAGCGGCGAGACCGGCGCGAAGTACTATCTCGCGCGGCCTGAGCTCGGCCGGGCCTTCCGCGCCGCCGTGCTATACCGTTTCTGATGATCCGCACGGTCCAGCAAGGTCTGCGCGCTGGGGCGGTGCTCGCCGCCCTGGTGCTGCTCGCCTTCTTCTTCGAGGTGGCGGCGGCGCGGGCGCAAACGGCCCGTGCGCCCGACCTGACCTTGACCGGCGCGCTCACCGGCGAGGCGCACGAGACCTATACCGAGCTTCCCTTCGAGATGCCGGCCGAGGTCGAGCGGCTGACGGTCGAGTTCAGCTATACGGGCAAGGAGCAGAAGTCGGTCATCGATCTTGGGCTGCGTGATCCCGAGCGCTTTCGAGGCTGGAGCGGCGGAAACAAGAACCGTTTCACTGTGGCCGAGACCGACGCCACGCCATCCTATCTCGCCGGACCGCTGAAGCCTGGAACCTGGCGGCTGATCCTCGGCGCGCCGAACATCCGCAAGGATGCGCGCGCGGACTATGAGGCGAAGATCTGGTTCGATCGCGCAGGGACGCCGTTCTCGGGTTTTCTGGACAAGCCCATCGCCACGGGCGAGCGCTGGTGGCGCGGCGACCTGCACATGCACACCGGCCATAGCGACGGCTCGTGCTTCTCGCGCAAGGGGGTGAAGGTCCCATGTCCGACGTTCAAGACCCTCGATGCGGCGGCCGCGCGAGGCCTCGACTTCGTGGCGGTCACCGACCACAACACGACGTCTCACTTCGGCGCGCTGCGGGAATTGGCGCCCTACTACGATGACCTGCTGATCATTCCCGGCCGAGAGATCACCACCTTCTACGGCCATGCCAACCTTTTCGGCCCTACGGCCTTCGTTGACTTCCAACTCGGCAGCGTCCACGCCCCGAAGCTTTCCGACATACAAGACCAGGCGGCGCAGGCGGGCGGGATCCTCTCGCTCAATCATCCCGGCCTGCCCTCAGGCGAGCTCTGCATGGGCTGTGGCTGGACGGCGCCCGGCGCCGACTACGGACGCGTCCAAGCGGTCGAGATCGTCAATTCGGGCAATGTCGAAGGCCCGCTCTCCGGCATGGCCTTCTGGGAGGCGCGGCTGAACGAGGGCCACCGGCTGACGGCGATCGGCGGCTCAGACAATCACGATCCGACCCTCGATTCGGCCAAGCCGCCTGCGATCGGCTCGCCCACCACGGTGATCCGTGCGCCCGAACTCAGCCAGGCCGCGATCCTGACCGCTATTCGGCAGGGCCACGTTTTCCTTGATGTCGCCGGTACGCGCGACCGGCTTCTGGAGGTTTCCGCCCAGGCGGGCGGTGTGAGAGCGCAGATGGGCGAGGTGCTTCGGGCCGCGAAGGGGACGAGGATCGGCGTCGAGGCGCATGTGGTCGGCTTGGCCGGCGGGCGCATCGTGCTCTCCGGCCCTGGCGCCGCTTTGGCGCGCCTGTCCGATCCGCGCGTGACCTCCGCCGACCAGACGACAAGGTTCGAGCTGACTTCGGATGGAACGCGTGGCTGGCTGCGCGTGGATGTCCGCTCTGCGGACGGCAAGCTCGCACTGATCGGCAATCCGATCTACCTGGTCCCCTGACCGCTCTGCCAGATCGTCGCAGGGGAGGTTCCGGAAACTCTTCTTAACCCTGACGGCCTAGCTTGGCCGCAGATCTTGGTCGGGAAGAGCATGGGGCTGAATCCGGACTCTCGCGCGCGCTTCAATCTGGAGCGCGCCTCCGTGCTTGTGCTCGAGGATTCGGGCATGGGGATGAGCATCCTCGTGCAGATCCTGACCGGGTTCGGCGCCAAGTCGCTGCACCGCTGCGAAACCGTGACGGAAGCCAAGGACGTCATCACCAAGGCCGAGGTGGATCTTATCATCTGCGACGCCATGGGCGGCGAAGGCTACGATTTCATCAAATGGCTCCGAGCCAGCCGCATCGAGCCGAATCGGTACGCACCGGTGCTGCTGATCGCTGGACACACGCCCGGGCACGCGGTCGAGAAGGCCCGCGACTGCGGCGCCCACTTCATCATGGCCAAGCCGCTGACGCCGATCGCCGTGCTGGAGCGCATCCTATGGATCGCCCGGGAAGGCCGTCGGTTCGTCGAGTGCGACACCTATGTCGGCCCTGATCGCCGGTTCAAGAACGCCGGGGTTCCGGCGGGGATCATCGGCCGTCGTCGCGACGACCTGCAGGGCGAGATCGGCGAGGCTCAGAGCCCAAATATCGAACAGGACATCATCGACAGCATGGTCAGGACGAGGCGGGTGGAACTGTGAGCGCGGTGAAGATCTTCACGCCCCCGGTGCGGCTCGCCAAGCTTCTGCGTACGCCCGGCGGCGTGACCGTGGCCGATGCGGTTCAACGGGCGGGGGAGGGACTGGAGGGCCTCAAGTCCCGCTGCATGGCTGAACTACAGGCCGTGCTGGAACGGGCTGAAGCCTGCGCAGCGCGCGCCGACGGCCACTACCAGCCGGACGTCGCCGCCGAGCTCTACGACCTCGTGTCCAAGCCGATCGGGGTCGCGAGCGTCTGTGGGCTGAAGCCCGTCGACACCGTGCTCATCAGCCTCTCGGACCTGCTGGATTATTTGAAGGGCCAGGAGCGCTGGGACGCTGAGGCCGTTGCTGTCCACCTTGGGGCCTTTCGCCTGCTGCTGCGGACGGACGTCGCCGACCAGGCGGGCGCTGAGGCTATCCTGGCCGGCCTGCGGAAGGTCAGCCAGCGCTTCGCTCGGCCGGGCGCCGTCTGATCTCGCGCAAGCAGCTCCCCGGAGGGAAGCGCTATCAGGGCGCGAGCCGGTCGGTGATCGTCCAAAGGCCGTCGACCACCGACTTGAGCGCCGCCGGGTCTTCGCCATCCTTGCTCCACAGCAGGCGTAGGGCGTTGATATGGACGACGATCGCTTGCCAGTCCTGGCGCTGGTGCGTGCGTTGGCGGTCCACCAGTTCGCAGAGGCTGTAGCAGGCGTCGCAGAGAACGCGTTTGTCGAACACCCCGGCGATGTCGAGGATGGTCGAGGCCTCTTCATAGACGCTGTCGAGGCTCGCCGTTCGTTCGCGCCCCATCGTCTCCATGCGGCCGATCATGGCCCCGAGCGACTTCATGGCGTCGCCGGCGTGAGCCGCCAGCTCCCTTTGGGCGCGTTCGCTGGCGAGGCCGGCGGTCATGCCGCCAGGCTGAGCGACCTGGTCGGTAAGCCTGTACTTGACCTTGACGAATTGAGCTTCGGTCACAGCTGCACCTTCGAGGGTTTCAACAGCATGTCGATGTCGGATTGATCCATGTTGGGCGAGGTCGCCGCACCGACGTGGCCGGAGAGATCGTCCTTGCGCCGCCCCTTCACGCCGAGCGGCGGTCCCATGTTCTTGAAGCGGCGGTCGGGACCGACATAGTTATCGGCGACCACCATCTGACGCTCGTCCTTGGCCACCCAGAAAACCCGCTGCAACAGGATCTCCGGGGTGAACGGCTTGGAGACGACGAAATTGGCGCCTGAGTCGCGGCTCTTCTCGACCATGCTCCGGGCCGCGTGGCCGGTCAGCATGATCACGGGCGCGAAGCGGGCCGCCTCTGGGCCTTCGCGGCGCAGCCAGCGCACGAAGTCGTAGCCGTCCATGTCCGGCATGGAGGAGTCGGTGATGATAAGGTCGAGCTCCTGCGTCTTGACGAAGTGCATCGCCTCCGCGCCCGAGGTCGCCTTGAACTGTTTGCGGACCCCGAAACCGCGGAACATCGAGGCGAGCGCCTCCAGGGCCTGCGGATTGTCGTCGACCAGCAGGACCACGGAGCGGTCCAGATTGATCCGGATTTTTGGATCGAGCGCCATGCGGGGGCGTCGCCTAGAAGAGATCCAGATCGCCGGCGTCGGCCGCCCAGGCCGGCGGGTCAGCGCTGAGCCGTGCGAGCCGGTTTGCGAGATCGCCCAGGGTGACGCCCGAGACCGCCTCCTGCAGGTCGTACCCGCCGTCCTGCGCTTGGGACGAAAGCTTGCGCGTAAAGGTCGCCAAGGCGGCGAGATGCTGCGTCAGGACGTCGAGGGTCTGGGCCTCGTGCAAGGCGATAGCCAGCGGCTCGCCGCGGCTGGCGCGCACGAGCTGGGTCACCAGCGTCTCCAGCCGGTCGCAGAGCTGGCCGGCGTGCTCCAGTTCCTCGGCGATGGAGGTCAGGACCTCGTTGGCGCTGGCGGCGGATTGGTTCATCAGAACAGCTCCACGGACCCTTCGTCCGCGACCGGAGCCGGGGGCCGAACGACAGGTTCGCGCAGACGGGTTAGCTCCGCGTTATCAGTCACGGTGCGCTGTTGGGCGCGGCCGGTGGTCGGCCAGTACTGAACCCGCCGCGCCGAGAGGCCGCCGAGGCTCGAGCCGACCACAGGAATGCCTTCGTCCTGCAGGAACCGCTCTGCGAAAGCGGCGTTGGACGCGCCCACGTCGGAAAGTCCGCCGAACATCCGAGCGCCGCCGAACAGCTTCGCCTCCAGCCGCTCGCGTCGGGCGCCCGCGCGCAGCAGGTCGTTGATCAGCAGTTCCATCGCATAGGCGCCGTAGCGGCGGCTCTCATCTAGGCCCTCGGCTCTGCCCTGGGGCAAGAGGAAGTGATTCATGCCGCCGATCCCGATGCGGGGGTCGCGCATGCACACCGCCACGCACGATCCGAGGATCGTGGTCAGCATGACATCAGGATCGCTCGAGATGTGGTGTTCTCCCTGCACCACATGGATCCGCTTGCCAGGTCGTCCGGAGACGTTCTCGACGATCATGTGAGTGGGCCGAACACCGCTTCGATTTTTTCTTTTAGCGTTTGGGTGGTGAAGGGCTTCACCAGGTAGTTGTTCACGCCGAACTGCACGGCGCGCTGGACGAGCTCGCGATCGGCGCGGCCGGTAAGCATGATCACCGCGGTCTTCGACGTCGGACCATGGGCGCGGATGGCGCGCAGCAGGCCGAGCCCATCGAGCTTGGGCATGTTGAAGTCGGTGATCACCAGGTTGGCCGGCGCGCTGATGAGCTGGCGCAGGGCTTCCTCGCCATCGGGGGCCTCACGGGTCTGGGTGATGCCCAGGGCGTGCAGGCTCGTGCGGATCAGCGAGCGCATGGTCTGCTGGTCGTCGACGATCAGGGTCTTCACGGCGGCGGCTGTGGGCATCACGCGCTCCTTTGATGGTCTGCGGCGGAGCAGAGACTGAGAATGGCTGGGCCTATCCGCGAGAGGCCAAATTGCCGCTCGACGGCGCCCATTTCGAACGCCACCCGCGGCATGCCGTAGACGACGCTCGAATGCTCGTCCTGGCCCAGGGTGCGGGCGCCGGACTTTCGCATGGTGAGCAGGCCTGCCGCGCCGTCCCGACCCATTCCGGTCAGGATGACGCCGACGGCCGGACGATTCAGCTTGGCGACGGACTCAAAGAGCACGTCCACCGAAGGGCGGTGACCGTTGACCGGCTCTCCGGGGCGCAGGCGGATGACCGGCTGCGAAACTCCTGTCACCTCCATGTGGAGGTCGCCGCCTGGCGCGACGTAGACATGGCCGGGCAGCAGGCGATCGCCGTTCTTCGCCTCGGTCACGGTCGCGCCGGAGATGCGGTCGAGGCGAGCGGCGAAGCTCTTGGTGAAGGTCGCCGGCATGTGCTGGGTGATGACGGTCGGCGGACAGGCTTCCGGAAAGTTCGCCAGGATCGTCATCAGGGCCTCGACGCCTCCGGTGGAGGAGCCGATCGCCAGGATCACGTCGGACGCGCGATAGTTTCCATCGCGCTCGGCCGGCGCGACGGGGCCGCTATAGGGCTTCACCCGCGCGCGGGCGGCCGCCTTCACCTTGGCGGTGAGGTCGGCGAAGGCCTCGTGCGCCGTCACGCCGCCCACCGGCTTGCCGACACAGTCGACGGCGCCGAGTTCCAGCGCCTCCAGGGTGATGTCGGCGCCGGCCTGGGTCAGGGTCGAGACCATCACCACCGGCGTAGGACGCAGGCGCATGATCTTCTCGAGGAATTCGAGGCCGTTCATCTTCGGCATCTCGACGTCCAGGGTGACCACGTCCGGATTGAGCTTCTTGATCTGCTCTCGCGCTTCGAGCGGATCATTGGCGAAACCTAGGACCTCGATCTCGGGATCGCGCTTCAACGCCGCGGCGATCAGGCCCCGCATGGTCGCGCTGTCGTCGACGATGAGCACGCCAACGGTCATGCCGACGCTCCCTTGAGAGCGTAGGTGGTGAGGCCTGTCGTTTCGAACTTGGAGGCGGCCGGACCGGTCACCCGTTCGGAATGGCCGATATAGAGCGCGCCGCCAGGTTCCAGGATCGGCGCGAACCGACCCCAGATCCGCTCTTGGGTCGGTTCGTCGAAATAGATCACCACGTTGCGGCAGAAGATGGCGTCGAACTTGCCGCGCATCGGCCATTCGGCGATCAGGTTGAGTTCGCGGAAGGCCACCAACTGACGAAGTTCGTCGGCGACTTCCCAGCCCGCCGCCGCCTTCTTGAACCACTTGCGGCGCGCTTCCAGCGGGATCGGAGCGACCGCGTCATCGCGGTAGACGCCCGCCTTGCCCTCGGCCACCATGTTCGGGTCGATGTCCGTGGCCAGGATCTTCACGTCGAGGCTCGCGGCTTCCGGCAAGGCCTGGAGCACAGTGATGGCCATGGAATAGGGCTCCTGGCCGTTGGAGCAGGCTGCGGACCACAGCCGTACCCGCCCGCCCTTGCGCGCGCGCTCCGCGAGCTTCGGCATCACCATTTCGCGCAGGTGGTCGAAGTGGTGCGGCTCTCGGAAATAGCGGGTCACGTTGGTCGTCAGGGCCGCCATCATCGCCTGGCGCTCGTCCACACCCTGCTTGTCCTCGATGAGGGCGCAGTACTCCCGGAACGAGCGCAGGCCGAGCGAGCGCAGGCGCTTGGCCAGCCGCGAATAGACGAGCGCGGCCTTGCCCTCGGCCAGCGCGATGCCAGCGTGGCTGTGCAGGATCTGCGCGATCTTGCGGAAGTCGTCGTCGGTGAACAGGAACTCGCCTTCGACCAGGCCGCCCCCGCCCCCCCGGGCGCGCGTGTCGGGGCTGGTTGGGTTCATGCCGCCTCGGCCTCGGCCTCGGGCAAGACGCGATCCAGCGAGATCAGGCTGACCATTCGCCCATCGATGGCGAACAGGCCCTTCACGAAGGTCTTCACCTGGTCACAGGCGACGTCAGGCGTCGGCTGCACCATGTCGTCGGATACGTTGATGATGTCGCTGACGGCCTCCACCAATAGGCCGAGCGTGCGGCCGCCCACATTGACCACCATGATCACATGGCGAGCGCTCGGCTCGCTGGTGGTCAGGCCCAGGCGCGCGCCCAGGTCCACGATGGGCAGCACCGCGCCGCGCAGGTTGATCACCCCCTTCATGTACGAGGGCGTCCGGGGCAGCGGGGTGGCCGGCGTCCAGCCTCGGATCTCCCGCACTTGCATGATGTCGACGCAGAACTCCTGGTCGGCGATGCGGAAGGCGATCAGTTCGCGGCGCGCGCCGGCGGCCGCAGGGGTCATCGGATCGGTCATGCTCATCCTGCCATTCGCTTTTCGCTACGCGGCGCCGGCTTGCGCCGATGCTGGGTGGTGACGAGGGCGTCCACGTCGAGGATCAGCGCCACGCGACCGTCGCCCAGGATGGTCGCCGCGGCGATGCCGTCGATCTGCTGGTAGTTCGCTTCCAGGCTCTTGATGACCACTTGGCGCTGGCCTTGGATGGCTTCGACCAGGAGCGCGGCCTTTCCGCCGCCTTCGCTCTCGACGAGGACCGCCACGCCCTGTGAAGGCTCGGTCGGCACGTCCCGGAAGCCCAACGCCATGCCCACGTCGATCAGCGGCACGAAGGTTTCGCGGATGCGGATCACCGCGTCTTTACCGCCCACATAGTGCACGTCCTCGGCCCGCGGGGTGAGGCTCTCGACAATGGCCGAAAGCGGCGCGACCAGGGTCTGCTCGGCGGCGGTCACCACCATGCCGTCCAGCACCGCCAGGGTCAGCGGCAGGGACATGGTGAACTTGGAGCCCTTGCCAGGCTCCGAGGAGATGGAGATCCGACCGCCCAGGCCCTGGATGGAGCGGCGCACCACGTCCATGCCGACGCCGCGGCCGGAGATGTCGGAAATCGTCTCGGCCGTGGAGAAGCCCGGCAGGAAGATCAGGTTATCGACCTCCTCGTCCGACAGCACCGCGTCTTCGGCGATCAGCCCCTTGTTCACCGCGATGCCGCGCACCCGCTGGCGATTGATGCCCCGCCCGTCGTCCTGAATCTCGATGACGATGCGGCCGCCGCGATGCAGGGCCCGCATATGCACCACCCCCTCGGCGGGCTTGCCGGCCGCAAGCCGGTCTTCCGGAGACTCGAGCCCGTGGTCGATGGCGTTGCGCAGCATGTGGGTGATCGGGTCGGTCAGCCGTTCGATGACGGTCTTGTCGACCTCGGTGTTCTCGCCCTCCATGACCAGCTTGACGCGCTTGCCGACCAGTTCAGCGACCTCGCGCACCAGACGCGGCATGCGCTGGAAGACGCTCTTCACAGGCTGGGCGCGGATGGCCATGACGCTGTCCTGGATTTCCCGGGTCAGCAGCTCCAGGTCCTCTAGGCCGAGGACGACGTTGGACGATCGCGCCAATCCGCTCTCCAGCACCCGCTGGGAGAGCATGGCCTGCTGGATGACCAGTTCGCCGACCGCGTTGATCAGGCGGTCGACCCGGTCGAGATCGACGCGAATGGTGGCCTGGGGCGCGGCGGCCTGGCTGGGCGCTGCGGCGTTCGCATTGGCCGGCGGCGGGGTCTTCGCTACGGGAGCAGGGGCGGGCGCCTCAGGCACGGGCGCTGAAATCACGGCCGCCACGGGTTGGGGCTGGGGATCAGGGGCGATGGCAGGCGCTTCGCCGGAGACGCGGGCCAGCAGGGCGGCGATGTCCAGCGGGGCCTCGGCGCTCTGGCGGGCGAGCTCGTCGTCGCTGCTGGCGGAACCGTCCTCGGCGAGGGTGGAGATCGCGGCTTGGTCCTCGCGACGGACCGACAGCACGCAGTCATCCTCGACGAACTCGAAGACCTCGCGGATCGTAGCTTCGTCGGCCTCGGTCACCAGGCGCACCGTCCAGCGGAGATAGGCGCTCTCGGCCAGCATCTGATCGAGCGGCGGCAGCGCGCTGTCGTCGAGGGTGACTTCGGTTTCGCCTAGGCGAGCGAGCTCGCGCAGCACAAGGCCGGCCTCGTTGGCCTTGGCGTACATTTCGGTACGCGGCGCGAACTCGATGATCCAGGCGGCGCCGGCGGTGGCTTGCGGCTCCTCGAGAGCGACGGGCGGCGGAAGGTCGATCTGCGGCGCGTCCAGCCCCGGCTCCTCGTCGATCGCGACGGCCATGGGCACGAAGCCGAAGTCCTCGTCCTCGCCCACGGCGCCTTCGTCTTCGAGGCCAGCCTCACCGATCAGCGCTTTCAACTCAGAGAGCATGCCGGCGGACCGCGCCTCGTCGACCATGGTCCCGTCGCGGGCCGCGGCCACGTGGTCGGCCAGGACGTCGAAAGCCCGCAGCAGGGTCTTGGCGACGTCGTCGGTCAGATCCATCTTGCCCGAGCGCAGCTCGTCCATGACGGTTTCGAAGACGTGGGCGAAGCGGATGAGGTCATCCAGCCCGAAGGCGCCGGCTCCGCCCTTCACCGAGTGAACGGCGCGGAAGACGGCGTTGATGGTCTCGCCGTCAGCGTTCCCGGCCTCCATGGCCAGCAGACCCTGCTCGGCGTCGGTCAGGAGCTCGTCGCACTCCTGGAAGAAGGTCTGCTTGATGCTCTCGAACGGATCCAACGCAGCGCTCCGGCTCGGGTGTGGACGTGGCTTAGGCGGCGACGCGGCGGACGGCTTCGACCAGCTTCACCGGATTGAAGGGCTTCACGATCCAGCCGGTGGCGCCGGCCGCGCGGGCCCGCTCCTTCTTGGCCGCGTCGCTCTCGGTAGTGAGCACCAGGATCGGCGTCGCGCGGTGTTCGGGATTGGCCCGAACCCCCTCGATCACGCCGAAGCCATCCAGGCGAGGCATGTTGATGTCGGTGATGACGACGTCGGCGCCGTTGGCCTGCAGGACTTCCAGTCCTTCCACCCCGTCCACGGCCTGGATCACGGTGTATCCGGCCTGAACCAGGGCGTGGTTCAACATTTCCCGCATGGTGCGGCTATCATCGATCGTCAGAACGGTCTTGCTCACGAGGAAATCCCCCTTAGGCCTCGAATTGCAGCTCGGGCGCGCCGAACGCAGCCAATTGCTCTGAAAAGCCTGACGACGGTTGATCCACGGTTAAGCTAAGGCCGTCCTCAGCCCAAATTTTCTTCGTAGCCATGAGGACTTGCAGGCAAAGGCCGCCCAGTCGCGTGACCTGCGACGCATCCAGCGTCACCGGTCGGCCCCGCAGGGCCATGAGCTCCGCGCGGAGCGGCTCGGCCGCCTGCAGGTCGAGGACAGGCGGCAGCGTCACCACCGCGGGCGCTTGCAGTTCCGACATCGGTAACCCCCCAAAGACGCCGCCTACTGCGGGCCTCCTAGAATTCTTCCCAGCCGTCGCTCTCGGGTTCCGGCTTGCGGACCGCCGATCCTTCGCGGCCGGGCCGCTTGAGTTGCGTCACCGAGGCCGCCGGGCGATGCCCGCCGGCCGCCGCTGGCGCCTGGCCGATCTTGAACCGCGCGACGGAGCCCGCGAGGGTCTCGGCCTCGCCCGCCAGGGCGTGGCTCGCCGCCGTCGATTCCTCGACCATGGCGGCATTCTGCTGCGTGACTTGATCCATTTGGTTAACGGCGGTGTTGACCTGCTGCAGGCCGACAGCCTGCTCCTGGGCGCTGGCCGCGATCTCGGAAACCAAGCCGTCGATCTCGGCGACGCGGCCGACGATCCGTTGCAGCGCTTCGCCGGTTTCGCCCACCAGGTTCACGCCTTCGCCCACCTGTTGGGTCGAGGCCGAGATCAGGCTCTTGATCTCCTTGGCGGCTTCGGCCGAGCGCTGGGCCAGCGCGCGGACCTCCGAAGCGACCACCGCGAAACCCTTACCAGCGTCGCCGGCTCGGGCCGCCTCCACGCCTGCGTTCAGGGCCAGCAGGTTGGTCTGGAAGGCGATCTCGTCGATGACGCCGATGATTTGGCTGATCTGCTGCGCCGACTGCTCGATCTGACTCATGGCCGCGACCGCCTGGCGGACGACCTCGCCGCTCTTCTGGGCGTCGCCGCGGGCGGCGAGCACCACATCGGAGCAGGTCTTCGCGCCGCCCGCGGTCTTGTGGACGGTGGCGGTGATCTCATCGAGCGCCGCGGCGGTCTCTTCAAGGCTCGCGGCCTGTTGCTCGGTCCGGCGCGACAGGTCGTCGGCGGCGGTGGAGATCTCGCCGGCCCCGTTCTTGATACCCTGAACATTGGCGACCACCACCCGCATCGCCTCTTGGAGCTGGGTCATGGCGGCGTTGAAGTCCGTCTTCAGCTGCTCGGCCTCGGGCGCGAAGGGCGCGGTGATGCGGTGAGTCAGATCGCCGGTCGCCAGCTTGCCGAGCGCCTCGGCCAAGGCTCCGATCGCAACCGCGTCCTCCTGAGCCTTGCGGGCCTTTTCCTCGTCCCGAGCCTGGCGTTCGGCCTCAGCCGCGGCGCGCTGTTCGGCGGTGACGCCCTCGAGCCGCAGCTTCTCAAGCCCGGCCTCCTTGAAGACCGCCACCGCGTCGGCCATCTGGCCCACCTCGTCCTTGCGGCCGAGCGCCGGGATGATGGCGGTGAAGTCGCCCTGGGCCAGGCGCCGCATGGTGGCGGTCATGGCGTTCACTGGGCCCGCGATCATCCGGCTGAGCAGCCAGCCCAGACCAACCGCGATCAGCACCGCCAGGCCGATGCCGACGATGAGGGAAATATAAGCGCCTTGGGTGCTGCGAACCTGCTGCTCCTGCAGTTGCGCCATCTGCTTGCTTTCCGCGTCGATGACGGCGCTGATCGCGGTCTCCACCGGAGCGATGAGCTGGTCAGCCGGACCATCGGGGCTCACCATCGCATAGGCCTGCGCGGCTGTAACCGGATCGGCGCGGAGCTTGGCGCCCGCCTCCACGATGTCGGCGTGCCACTTATCGGCGGCGGCCAAAGCCTTGTCGAGCTGAGCCGATTGCTCAGGGTTTTCGGCCACCAGGTCGCGGACGGTGGCCAGGCGTTGCTTGAAGCTCGCCCGATGCTTCTCCAGCCGGTCCAGATAATAGGGATCCGCGCCGACGAGATAGCCGCGGAAGCTGTTCTCCTGGCGCGTCAGATAGAAGTTGGCCTCAGTGATCTCGACGAGAACTTCCCGGCCTTCCTTGATCTCCAACCGGGCCTGATCCAGGGCCCTAAGGTTGCCCAACATCACGCCGCCCATGCCGGCCATGGTCAGCATCACGGCGGCGAAGCCGGTGGCGAGTTTGCGTGAAATCTTCATGTTGTCGAACAGCACGTCGGGTCCCTCGAGGAGCATTGGCGGCGGCGGCTTTGGAAAACGCTGAGGCCGCCGAGCGATCCGATTTCGAGAATTCGAAGCCCTGGGTCGCGAGATTTAGTCTTGCGGTCTCTCGTCGGGGTATCGATGTTCTTCGAGCTCGGAGCCGTTTTGGCGCCGTTGTCGGTGTTTCCCATCCCAAAATGCTTGAGCTCTTCTTGAGGAGAGCTCGAGCGCGTTCCGGGACGCCTGAGCTTTCGCTAGAGCTCCGCCATTGAAGAGTTGGTTACCGCTCAGGGATGCGAAGGCGGGTTTGTCCTGAATTTGCCGGTAGTTGCGGCCGCGGATGCGACACCGCGCCACAGCCCGGGCCGGTCGAGGCATGCCCAGAGGCTCCGCAACACCGTGGCGTGTAGAGGTTGGGCGCCTGCAGTTCTAAATAGCAACATACCGAATATTTCAAATTGAACGGAGTTCAGTTTGAGAATTGTGAGCGTTCGCTCGCGCTCTATTCCTACAAGGAAAAGCGAGGTTCGGCGACCGGCTCTGCGAAGCTCGACACCCGCGAGGCGGGCGCTACTATCGAGCAACAACTGTGCGTAGGGGGGCATGGTGCGCGGGGGAGTGGAACGAGGTGCGGCGCTCATGACCGCGCTGGCGATCGCGGCGAGCTGGCCGGGAGCCGCCGATGCCCGCTGGCTGAAGGCCGAAACCGAACGTTTTGTCGTCTATGGCGAGGGGCGCGAGGGGCGCATCCGAGACCTCGCGGTCAAGCTGACCATATTCGATGCGGTTCTGCGCAAGATGAATCCGGTACGCGACGAGCGGCCTCCGCTCCGCAAGCTCGAAGTCTATCTGGCGGATGGAGCTGGCGACATGCGCCGCGTCCATCCGGGACTGGGCTCCAACATCGCCGGGTTCTACCGGGCCGGCGTGGGAGGGACCTTCGCCATGGCGCAGATGCATGACGGCGGTCTGCAGGCCGACGACGTGCTGTTCCACGAATACGCCCACGCCTTCATGCTCGAGAACTTTCCGGCGGCCTATCCCGCCTGGTTCACCGAGGGCTGGGCCGAATACTTCATGACGGCGGAGGTCAGCCCAGAGCGGGCGAAGATCGGCGGCTACAACGAGAACCGCGTCTACTGGCTCTTCGCCGCCAGCTGGATTCCGATCGAGGATCTGGTCTCGAAGTCCTACGCTCAGATCCAGCCTCACCAACGACATCTCTACTACTCCCAAGCGTGGCTGCTGATGCACTACATGCGCAGCGACGAGGCGCGCGCCGAACAGTTGAACAAGGCCGTACGAGCGATCGCCGAGGGCATGCCTCCCGCCAAGGCCATCGAGGAGGCCAGCGGCAAGAGCCTGGCCGAGATCAACCGTGCTCTGAAGAACTATCGCAAGCTGCAGATCCTTCTGCTCGCCGATCCGGTGGACAAGCCGCCGACGGTGGAGGTCAGCGCCCTGCCGCCATCGGCCGACGATATCCTGCTCTACGACCTGCGGTTCCGTGACGCCTCGCCGTCCGACAAGGACATTGACGGCTTGGAAGAGATCCGCAAGCGCGCCGCCAAATGGCCGGGCGACCGCTTGGCCGAACTCACGCTTGCGCGGGCCGAGTTCGCCTATGGGGAGCCTGCGGCGGGCGAGGCGATTGTCAAACGCTGGCTCGCGACGAACCCGAATGACGTCGAGGCGCTCTATGTGGCCGGGGTGGGGCGGCTGGACGCGGGAGACCGCAATCCAGCCGAGCGGAAGGCGCTCTATAGGGCCGGCCGCGCCGATTTGATGAAGGCCTACAAGCTGGACGACACCGATTATCGCCTGCTGCTGGCCTATGTGCGCTCTCGCACGGTCGAGCCGAACTTCCCGACCGAAAACGACATCACCGCGCAACTCACCGCGCGCGCCATGGCGCCGACGGTCGACGAGGCCTCCATCATGGCCGGAGCCATGCTCATCCATCGCGGCCGGAAGGACGAGGCTCAGCGCGCTTTGGCGATTGTCGCCAACAACCCGCATGGGGGCAAGCTCGCCTTGCAGGCCAGGGCCCTGCTGGCGGGCAAGACGCCCGATCAGGCCGCCCAACTCGCCGCGGCGGCGAAGGCGGAAGATGAAACTGAAGGACCGCAGGAGCCGGCGCCCTCTGGCAAGTAGGGGCGCGCCGGACGCCCAGACTGCGGGTTTCACCCCATATCCAGGGCGGCGGCCGCCGGGCCACCATCGCGAACCTCGCGTTCATGATGGAGGCCGATCATGCGGGTCTTGGGCGGCGGACTTGTGCTTGGCGGCTTGGCCGCGCTCGCTCTCGGGGCGGGGCAGGCGAAGGCCTCGGAAGCGGGGACGAGCTTTTATCTGCTCGGCTCCGGCGGACCCGCCGCGGCTGTGATGCCCCCTGTCAAAGGCGTGTTCCTGGATAACGAGGTCTATTACTACGACGGCAGCGCCAGGGGGTCGAAGCAGTTCGTAGTCGGTGGAAATCTGGTCGCCGGCCTGAACGCGACGATCCTTGCCGACTTTCCGACAGTGCTGTGGGTGCCAAGCACGGACTTTCTCGGTGGCACGCTCGCGGTCGGGGGCGCCGTTCCCTTCGGCCAGCCCGACGTCAACGTTTCGGCGGTGATCACAGGACCGCTCGGCGGTCAGATCGGCGTCTCCCGGAGCGATGACGCGTTCATTGTGGGGGATCCGATCCTGACGGCGGCCCTAGGCTGGAAAAGCGGCAAGACGCACATCCAGGCCAGCACCATAGTCAACATCCCGATTGGCGACTATCGCGACGGCGAACTCGCCAATCTCGCATTCCATCGTTGGGCGGCCGATGTCTCCCTCGCCGCCACATGGCGGGACGAGGAGGCCGGATGGGACCTGTCCGGCAAGACCGGGTTCACCTTCAACGGCGAGAACGAGGACACCGACTACGACACGGGGACGGAATTCCACGTCGAAGGTTCGATCGAGAAGATCATTACGCCGAAATTCTCGGCAGGGGTGCTGGCCTATCACTTCCAGCAGGTAAGCGGGGACAGCGGCGAAGGCGCGGTCCTTGGTCCTTTCAAGGGACGGGTGAGCGGCGTTGGCGGCACTGCAGCCTACAACTTCACCCTTGCCAAACGTCCGGCCACCCTGCGCTTCCGCGCGATCCACGAGTTTGACGCCAAGAACAGGCTGGAAGGCGATTCCTTCTGGCTCGGGCTGAGCGTGCCGCTCCACATGGTGCTGCCGGCGGGCGCCGGAGGCGGCGCGCCTTAGGCCTTGGCGGTCAATGAGGCGCGCTCGTCCGGATGCACGATCTCGTAGAGCTCCGGGCGCTTGCTGATATAGGCGTGGAAGAACGGGCAGTGGGGCCGCACCCACAGCTTTTGCTCGCGCGCGAAGGCGAGGCCGGCCTCCACCAGGCGTTTGCCGACGCCCTGGCCCGCGAAGGCTTCCGGCACGACCGTGTGCGGGAAGATCACGCTGTCGTCCTTCAGCCGGTACTCGGCGAAGGCGACGTCGTCACCGACCTTGATCTCGAAGCGTTTGTCGGTGCGGACCACCTCGGGCAGGTCAGTCATTTCAAGCGTCCTCTCGCAGGTTTGGACGAGACCTTAGGGGCGCTTTGGCCTCAGCGCCACTCGCTGATCTGCGCGCCTGTCCCGCCGTCTTCAAACGCCACCCGATCGAGCTGGACGGCGAGAATGCAGACGGGCCTTTGGTCGGGACCCTCGGAGCGGCAGTTCACCGCGCGCCCGTCCGGGAAGGCCGTGATCCGACCTTCGAGCACGAGGCGATAGCCTTGCGGTGGCGGCAACGGCAGGACGTCGCCCGAACCGCGAACAGTGAAGCTGTAGGGCCGGCCCTTTCGCCGCGAAAGGCGCGAGTCCTCCGGCGCGAAGACCGCAGCCAGTCCCATGGTCTGGGGGGAAGGAAGCGCGGTGAAACCCGCTCCGGCTTGTGGCGTCGCCGGGCAGGTCTCCGTCTTAAGCCAAGGCCGGTCGATCCAGTACCCCTCGACGGTCTCCCAGACCTTGTCTGTCACGGCCGAAGCCATCAGCGGGGTCTTCGTCCAGTCGGCCGGCGCGAGGCCAAGCTCGATCGTTCGACCTTGGGAGGCGGTGTTCCAGCGCGCCAGACCAGGGCGCGCCTCCTTTTCCGAGCGCGGGCCCATGCAGCCGAACGGGGTCCGGACAACGAAGGTGCGGCCGACCAGCGGATCGACGCCTTGCGGCACGACGCCGGCCGCATAAGCCGAGGCCGCATCGTCCATGGCGTCCAGCAATTCCGCCCTGCCGAGCGCGGGAGGAGGGGCGAGCACCGGGGGTTTCTCGGGCGGCGCGGCGGCGGTCTTCTGCGGTGGGGCGGGCTCTTCTCCGCGGCTGCAACCTGCGAGCAGCACCACGGCGACAGTGGCGCCGGCGCGCGCCAGGAAACTGAGCGAGCTCTTCACATCTGCGGGAGGCATGGGGGTGAGGCTAGCATGAGCAGGCCTGGGACCGTCAAAAACCTTGACGTGAACGGGCCTGGAGGCTCTGCAGGATCAGATGAATTTCGATCAGGTCGCGGCCCTTGTCGTTCTGGTCGCCGTGGTCGGCGTCCTGATCCATGGCAAGGTCCGCTCGGACGTCGCTGCCCTCTCGGCGGCCGCCGCTCTTCTGCTGCTGGGGGTCGTCCGTCCGAGCGAGGTGCAAGGGGCGTTCGCCAGTCCGGCGATCCTGGCGCTGGCCTCGCTCTTCGTCATTGCGTACGCCATCGAGCTTTCGGGTCTGCTCGGCCTGCTCATCCGCCAGGCCACGAGGATGTGCGCTCGGCTGGGGGAGCGTGGCCTCTGGCTGGTGATCGGTCTTTGCGGCTCAGTCGGCGGCTTCCTCAACAACACGCCGATCGTGGTCTTGGCCGCGCCCGTGATCAAGGATGTGGCGATTTCGCTCGGGCTCTCGCCCAAGCGGTTCCTGATGCCGCTCAGCTATGTGACGGTCATGGGCGGGCTGCTGACCCTCATCGGCACCTCGACCAATCTCTTGGTCAACGACATGGCGCGCAACGCCGGCCAGCCTGCTTTCAGCCTCTTCGAGATCACGCCTGTAGGGCTGGTCGTGGCGCTCGCCGGCGCCCTCTACCTTTACGCATTCGGCACGCGGCTGCTGCCGAAGGACGAGGAGGTGAAGGTCCCCTCGCTCGCCGCTCCGATCCGGCTGGGCGAGCAGCGCGGACATGAGGGCGGCTCCGGCGATGCGGTGCTCGGCGACGTGGCCCTGTTCGGCGCGGCCGACCGGCCCTTGCAGCCTCGCAAGGCGGTTCTCTCCTTCGGCGTTTTCGTCGCCGTAGTCGCGGCGGCGGCCGCCGGCGCGGCCCCTATCGCCGCCGCTGCCTTCGCAGGCGCCGTCGCCTTGATCCTGCTGCGGGTGGTCACGCCGGAAGAGGCCTATGCAGGCTTGCGTCCCGACGTGCTGCTGCTCATCGCGGGCATGGTGGTGGTGGGCATGTCGATCGAGATCACCGGCCTCGCCGCCGCCGGCACCGAGCTCCTCATCGGATTCATCCGTCCGTTCGGCCCGTTGGCGGCGCTGGTGATCCTCTATGGCGTGACGCTGGTGGCGACGGAGTTCCTGTCCAACGCGGCGGTAGCGGTCCTCATCACCCCGGTCGCCGTCGCGCTCGCCGAGAGCCTCGGTGTCGATCCCAGGCCCTTCCTGGTGGGAGTGATGATGGCCGCCAGCGCGGCCTTCGCGACGCCTTTCGGGTACCAGACCAACGTTCTCGTCTTCCAGATGGGCGGCTATAGCTACATGGATTTCGTCCGCGTCGGCGCGCCGCTCAACCTGGTCACCTGGATCGCGGCCATGATCGCGATCCCCGTCTTTTTCCCGTTTTGAAGGCTTGCTGAAGGCCTAGGCGGTCCCGCAGGCGGACGAGATCTCCTGGGAGGAGAGACGCACCAGTCCGTTCGGCGTGATCAGCTCGGCGGTGAGCGCAGCTGCGCCAGCTTCCACCGCCACGTCGACTTCGAGC
>Ga0065721_10049559_pt1 | contig 31530 bp, 35 predicted proteins | sample Mesricmetagenome_FD_59108 | JGI IMG/M metagenome (GOLD analysis project Ga0065721, IMG submission 59108) | Mesophilic microbial community from rice straw/compost enrichment Sample: eDNA_1 v2 (version 2) | ecosystem: Engineered > Solid waste > Grass > Composting > Bioreactor | place: USA: Davis...
AAGCCCGGCGTGTCCGTGGCCCGGACGGGCTTATGGCCGATCCGGCGGGCGAGCCCCGCGAGAGCCGCAAGCACGCTCTCGTCCGTCCGTGCGCCGCCGATGACCTCGACGAGGCGCATGAGCGGCACCGGGTTGAAGAAATGGAAGCCGGCGACCCGCTGCGGAAGGCGCGCCTTTGCGGCGATCGCCGTGACCGACAGGGACGACGTGTTGGTTGCAAGGACGCAGTCGTCGCCGACCACGCGCTCAAGAGCCGCCATGACCTCGTGCTTGACGTCCAGCCGCTCCGCCACGGCCTCGATCACCAGATGGCAGCGTGCGAAATCCGCATAGGGCTCATCGGCGCCGGGCGCTGCGCGGCGAATCCGTTCAATGGATGCGTCAGCATCCTCAGCCGAGAGGGCGCCCTTCGCGGCCTTGCGGCGGATCATGTCGGCACAGAAGGTCAGCGCCTCGGCGACGGCCTCCGGGCGGGCATCTGCGATGAGCACGCGGATGCCGGCTTCGGCCGCCACCTGCGCGATGCCTCGCCCCATGATTCCGGCGCCCACGATGCCGAGGGTCAGGTCGGAGCGCGAGGGATCGAACGCCATGGTCAGCGCCCCGAGAAGGACGGAGGACGCTTTTCGAGGAAGGCCTTCATGCCTTCCTTCTGGTCCGCCGTCCCGAACATCAGCCGAAAGGCATTGCGCTCGAGGAGCAGGGCCGAATCCAGCGAAAGGTCGCTGCCCTGGAGCACCAGCTCCTTGATAGTCCGCGCCGCGATGGGCGGAAGCACCGCGATCTGGCCCGCGAGGGCGAGCGCACGGTCGAGCACCTCCCCGTCCGGCACGACTTCGCTCACGAGCCCCATCGCCTCAGAGTCCCGGGCCGAGACGAAATCCCCCGTCAGGAGGATCTTCATGGCCTTGAACTTGCCGACTGCCCGCACGAGGCGCTGGGTCCCGCCGGCGCCGGGAATGATCCCGACCTTGATCTCCGGCTGGCCGAAACGGGCGCCCTCCCCGGCCACGATGATGTCCGCATGCATGGCGAGCTCGCACCCGCCGCCGAGGGCATAGCCGTTCACGGCTGCGATCAACGGCTTCGGAAACTCCTTGAGCACGGTCCAGACCCGGTCCCCGGGGCGGCTCATCATGTCGATGGGCTCGGCTTCCGCCATGGCCTTGATGTCGGCCCCGGCGGCGAAGACCTTGTCGGTTCCGGCCAGGACGGCGCAGCGCACCGAATCGTCCGCCGCGACCGCGGCGAAAATCTCGGCCAGACGCTCGCGGATCGCCCCGTTCAGCGCGTTGCGCGCCTCGGGCCTGTCGATACGCACGAGGGCGACGTTCTCCGGCCGGCGCTCCAGAGTGACTTCCATCCGGGCTTCTCCTTGGCGGTTGAAGGGATCAGGCGCTCTTCGGGACGACGGCCGTCGCCTCGATCTCGACCCGGGCCTCTTTCTCGACGAGACGGACCACCTGCACCAGGGCCATTGCCGGATAATGGGCGCCGAGAACTTCCCGGTACGCTCGCCCCAGGTCGCGCAGATGGGCGAGATATTCGTCGATATCGACGACGTACCAGGTGAGCCGCATCAGATGCTGCGGCCCTGCCCCGCCCTCCTCGATAATGGCCCGGATGTTGAGGAGCGTCTGGCGCACCTGGGCGACGAATCCTTTCGGGAAGACGCCGTTCTCGTCCCAGCCGACGACGCCTCCCGTAACGAGGAGCCGGCCTTCGGCCATCATGCCGTTGGAATATCCCTTCGGAACGGGCCAATTCTTCGGGTGCAGGATTTCGGGGACGTCGGAACCGTCGGATGGAGCCGTCGCGCTCATGGCGTGTTTCACTGGCAGCTCTCCCAATAGCGCTCCAGCGCCGCGCGCAGATCGTCGGGCAGCGGAATCGAGCGGTGGATGTCGAGGGACGTGGTGACCATGACGAAGCGCGCGGTGAAGACTGCGTCTCCGTCGCGGCTCGCATGGATGTGGAAAGTGAGCGAGGAGCGGCCGATCCGCTCCACCGTGACGGCGCAGGAGAGGCGGTCTCCCATGAAGCCGGGCCTTGCGAACTCGGCCCCGGCGCTCACGAAGCCGAGCCCGGTGCGCCTGCGGCCGATCATGTCGTGGTAATCGATGCCGAGCGCTTCGGCGAACCAGTCCTCGACCACCCCGTTGAGCATGTCGAAATACCGGGCGAAATAGACGATGCCGGCCGGATCGCAATGGGAGAAGCGGACCAGAACCTCCGTCCGCCAGGCGCGCGGAGACGGCTCGGGCCGGACGGGCACGGCAGCTTCCTGCTCCTTCGGCATGGTCATGATCGCGTCCTTCATGCCGAGGCCCTGCGGGCCGGCGCGCCTGCAGCGTCGCGGGCGGCCAGGAGCTTCAGCATCTCACGGGCGATGACGACCTTCTGAACCTCCGTCGCCCCTTCGTAGATGCGCAGCGCACGGATATCGCGATAAAGCTCCTCCACCTTCTCGCCCTTGCGCACGCCGGCACCGCCGAAGATCTGCACGGCCTTGTCGATGACGCTCTGCGCCGCCTCGGTGGCATGCATCTTGGCGAGCGCAGCCTCCCGGGTGACGCGCACCGCTCCCTGGTCCTTGGTCCAGGCTGCCCGGTAGACGGCGAGCGCGGAGGTATCGACCAGGGTCGCCATGTCGGCGAGGGCCGCCTGCGTCATCTGAAGATCCGCCAGGGGCGCCCCGAAGAGCTTGCGCGACGCGGCGTGGCGCAGGGCCTCGTCCATGGCGCGGCGGGCGAAGCCGAGCGCCGCAGCTCCGACCGTCGAGCGGAACACGTCGAGGGTCGCCATCGCGACCTTGAACCCTTCGCCCGGTCCGCCGATGCGGTGGCTGACCGGAACCCTGCAGCCGTCGAAGCGCAGGGTCGCGAGCGGATGCGGAGCGATCACGTCGATCCGCTCCTGGATGGCGAGGCCGGGCGTGTCCGCGTCGACCATGAAGGCCGACAGGCCCTTCGCGCCGGGCGCCTCGTCGGTGCGGGCGAAGACCACGTAATGGTCCGCGATGCCGCCATTGGAGATCCAGGTTTTGACCCCGTCGATCCGCATATGGCCGGGGCCGTCCTCCCGGACGGTCGTGGCCATGGCGGCGACGTCGGAGCCTGCTTCCGGCTCCGAGAGCGCGAAGGCGGCGATCGCCTCTCCGCGGGCGACGCGCGGGAGATAGAGCCCTTTCAGGGCTTCCGATCCGAACAGGGTCACGGCGCCCGTGCCGAGCCCCTGCATGGCGAAGGCGAAATCCGCAAGGCCGTCCCGATAGGCCAGGGTCTCGCGGGCAAGGCACAGGAGGCGTACGTCGAACGTGGAGCCGATCCCGCCGTATTCCTGCGGAACGACGGCCTTGAGCCAGCCGTCCTCGCCGAGCCTGCGCACGAGGGTGCGGCAGGAGCCGTCCACATCCTCATGGTCAATGGATTCATCGAGCGCCGTGTCGGCCCAGTCGCCGAGCGCATGGGCGAAGCGCCGGTGGCGCTCCTCGAAGAAAGGCCAGGAGAGGAAGCTCTGATCGATCACGTCAATCTCCCTGGAACACGGGCTTCTCTTTCGCCGCGAAGGCGCGGTAGGCGCGGGCGAAGTCCTCCGTGGTCATGCACAGGGCCTGGGCGACCGCCTCGGCCTCGATGGCCTCCTCGACGGACATCGCCCATTCCATCGCGAGCATGCGCTTCGTCATGGTGTTGGCATAGGTCGGGCCGGTCCCGATGGCGCGAGCGAGTTCTGCGGCCTCGGCGAGAAGATCCTCGGCCGGCACGAGGCGGCTGAAGAAGCCCCAGCGTTCCCCCTCCTCGGCGCTCATGAAGCGGCCCGTATAGAGCAGCTCGGAGGCGCGGCCCTGGCCGATGATTCTCGGCAGGATCGCGCAGGCACCCATGTCGCAGCCGGCGAGCCCCACTTTGTTGAACAGGAACGCGACTTTGGCCTTTGGAGCGGCGAGGCGCAGGTCCGACGCCATGGCCACGATGGCGCCCGCGCCCGCGCAGATCCCGTCCACCGCGGCCACGATGGGCTGCGGTGCGGCCCGCATGGCCTTGACCAGTTCCCCGGTCATGCGCGTGAAGGCCGTCAGGCCCTTGGTGTCCATCTCGACCAGAGGGCCGATGATCTCGAACACGTCGCCGCCGGACGAGAAATTGCCGCCCGCACCCGTCACGACCACGGCCTTGACCGCATCGTCCTTCGCGCAGGCATGGAAGAAATCCGTCAGCTCCCGGTAGCTCTCGAAGGTGAGCGGGTTCTTCTTCTCCGGGCGGTTGAGGGTCACGGTCGCGACCGGTCCCTCGACGGACAGGAGGAAATGGCGCGGCCGGTACTCCGCCAGCGGCAGCGTGACCGGATTGGCGAAATGCGTCACGGTGTGCCTCCCGACATGGCGCGGCGGGCGGAAATCTTGGTCTTGGCGAGAAGGCGCATGAGGTCGTGCTGTTCCTTTTGGCTAAGGTCCCCGAAAAGTTCGGCGATCCAGGCCTCGTGCGCGGCCGCCATGACGCGGAACTCGTCCTGCCCGGCCGGGGTGAGGCGGATGATCTGCGCCCGTCGGTCGAGCTCGGAGACCCGGCGGTCCAGATGGCCGGACGCGACGAGCCTGTCGACGAGGCCCGTGAGGTTGCCGTTCGAGACCATCATGCGCCGGGACAGGTCCGACAGGGTCATCCCGTCGGGCGCCTTGTCGAGCTGCGCCATCAGGTCGAAGCGCGGAAGGGTGACGTCGAAGCGCTCCCGCAGGCGGCGGCGCACCTCGCCCTCGATCAGGGTGGAGCAGGTCAGGAGGCGCAGCCAGAGCCTGAGCTCGTCGCGGTGGTCCTCGGGCATCTCGACCGCCTTGGTCTCGGCGTCGAGGGGGATGGCCTGGTCGCTCATGTCAGATCTCTCCTCCGGCGACCGCGATGGCCTGTCCGGTCACCGAACGCGCGTTCCCGCCGCAGAGCCAGAGCACTGCGTCGGCGACTTCCCGCGGGTCGATCAGGCGCCCCTGCGGGTTATGCTTCACAAATTCGCTCAAGGCCTCCTCGCGGCTGCGGCCGGTCTTTTCCACGATCCGGTCGAGGCTCTCGGCGACGAGGTCCGTATCCGTGAAGCCGGGACAGACGGCATTCACCGTGACGCCGGTCCGCGCAGTCTCGGCCGCGAGGGACCGCACCAGCCCGACCACTGCGTGCTTGGCGGCGCAATAAGCCGTGACGTAGGGGTAGCCCTTCAGCCCGGCCGTGGACGCGACCGCCACGATGCGCCCGAAACCCTGCTCGATCATCGGCCCGAGGACCGCCTGGGCCGTGTGGGCGACGCCGAGGAAGTTCACGTCGAGCATCCGGCGGAAGACGTCCGGACCCGATTTCAGGAAAGGCGCGGAGACCGCCGTGCCCGCATTGGCGATCATGAGCTGGACCGGTCCCCGCTGCGCAGCCGCCTCGTCGACGGCAGCCCGAACGGCCACCGGATCGGTCACGTCGGCGACCGCGAAACCGTGGGCGGCGCCCTCGCGCACCGCGTCTTCCAGCACAGCGCGGTCACGCCCGGTCACGGTCACGGTGGCGCCGGCCTGCACCAGGGCCTCGGCGATGGCCCGCCCGATGCCGCGTCCTCCACCCGTCACGAGGGCGTGGCGTCCCTGGAGATCCATCCCGCTCATCTCACTCCGCAGCGAGAGACGCTTCCCCCGCCTCCATCTTCAGCTCGGCTCGCGTCTTCGGCCGGGCGCGGATCTTGAGATCCTCGAAATCCTGCCGGTCGCGAACGGTGTTACGGAAAATCTGGTCCTTACCCGCAAGGTATTGCGGCGGGCAATGGATATCGCGCGCGCCGTACCAGGCAGCGGCCTTCATGGTGAAGAACGGGTCCACGAGATGCGGACGTCCGAGAGCGACGAGATCGGAGCGGCCCGCAGCCAGGATCGTGTTGACCTGGTCGGCCGTCGTGATGTTGCCGACGCACATGGTCGCGACCCGGGCCTCGTTGCGCACCTGGTCGGCAAAGGGAGTCTGGAACATGCGCCCGTAGATCGGCCGCGCCTCCTGGACCGTCTGGCCCGTCGAGACGTCCACGAGATCGACTCCGTGTTCCGCGAAAGCGCGGGCGACCTCTACGGCGTCGTCGCCAGTCACGCCGCCTTCCGCCCAGTCGGTTGCCGAGATGCGCACCGACATCGGCTTATGAGCGGGCCAGACCTCGCGCATGGCGTCGAAGATCTCCAGCGGGAAGCGCAGGCGGTTCTCCAGGGAGCCGCCGTACTCGTCGCTACGCCGGTTGGTCAGGGGCGAGATGAAGCTCGCCAGGAGATAGCCGTGGGCGCAATGCAGCTCGAGCATGTCGAACCCGGCCCGGTCGCCGCGCTGGGCGGCCGAGACGAAGTGGCTCTTGATCTCGTCCATGTCGGCGCGGGTAAGTTCGCGCGGCACCTGGCTGTCCGGGAAGTACGGAATGGGCGACGCGGAGCAGATGTCCCAGGCGCCCTCCTCCAGCGGCCGGTCGATTCCCTCCCACATCAGCTTGGTGGCGCCCTTGCGTCCCGCATGGCCGAGCTGGAGGCAGATCTTCGCGGCGGAATTTCCGTGGACGAAGTCGACGATGCGCTTCCAGGCCGCCTCCTGCGCGTCGCTCCACATGCCTGTGCAGCCGAGCGTGATGCGCGCCTCCGGCGACACGCAGGTCATCTCGGTGAAAATCAGGCCCGCCCCACCGGTCGCCCGCGATCCGTAATGAACCAGGTGCCAGTCGCCCGGAACGCCGTCCTTTGCCGAGTACATGTCCATGGGGGACATCACGACCCGGTTCGCGAGGACCATGTCCCGCAGCCGGAAGGGCTGGAACATGGGCGCGGCGGGCTCGTCGACCGACACGTCGAACCCCGCCTTGCGCACCTGCCGGGCGAACATCCGGTCCACGTCGGCGACGAAGTCCGGCGCGCGCAGGCGCAGGTTGTCGTAGGTGATCGCCTTCGAGCGCGTCATGACGCCGAAGGAGAACTGCACCGGGTCGAAATCCCAGAACCGGGCCACGTGCTCGAACCAGACGAGGGACACGTCGGCGGCATGCTGGGTCTTCTCGACCTCCTCGCGCCGCCCCGTCTCGTAAAGGGCCAGCGCTCCCGTGACGGTCGGCTCGCGGCGGAAGGCCTCGTAGAGCGCGATCGCATCCTCCATGGCGAGCTTGGTGCCCGAACCGATGGAGAAATGCGCCGACGCCTTGGCGTCGCCGAGCAGCACCATGTTGCCTCGGACCCAGTGCTTGTTCCGGATCATCGGGAAATTGCGCCAGATCGAACGGTTGGTGAGGATCTTGTGACCGCCCAGGAACCAGCCGAACACCTGTTCCATCAGCGCGGCCGACTCGGCCTCGCTCTTCTGCCCGAGGCCGGCACGCTCGAAGGTATCGGGGTCGGTCTCGAAGACCCAGGTCGAGCGGTTCGCCTCGTATTGGTAGGCATGGGCGATGAACGGCCCCCACTCGGTCTCCTGGAAGATGAACGTGAAGGCGTCCAGCGGCTTCGTGGAGCCCATCCAGGTGAACTTGTTGGGCCGCAGGTCCATCTCGGGCTGGAAATGATCCGCATAGCGCTCGCGGAAACGGCTGTTGATGCCGTCCGCGACCACCACGAGATCCGCGTCCGCAAAGAGGCTCTCGTCGTCCACGTCAGCCTGGTAGCGCAGGTTCACGCCGAGCTCCGCAGCGCGGTCCTGCAGGATCAGCAGGAGTGTGCGGCGGGAGCAGCCGCAAAAGCCATTACCGCCAATGCGATGCTCGGTTCCCTTGAAGTGAATTGCGATGTCGTCCCAATAGGCGAATTCGCGGGTGATGCGCTCGTAGCTGGGCCGGTCGTACTTCTCGAAATTGTCCAGCGTGGCATCCGAGAACACCACCCCGAAGCCGAAGGTGTCGTCGGCGCGGTTGCGCTCGTAGACCGTCACCTCCGCCTGCGGACGGTGCTTCTTCATCAGGATCGCGAAATAAAGACCGGCCGGGCCGCCGCCGACGATTGCCGTTTTCATGAGAGCCACATCCGAGAGTGAATCGAATTTATTTTAAGCTTAAAGTAATTTCCGATCAAGCGGCCGACGCGCGGTTACCGGGTGCCCCGGTCGAGCTCTCTGCCCCGTGGACGGTTTCGGCGAACTGGCGCAGAGCAAAGCGCTGCAGCTTGCCGGTCTGAGTCCGGGGCAGCCTTTCCATATACTCGATCGCCCTGGGATATTTGTAAGGGGCGATCTCGGCCTTCACGTGGTCCTGGAGCTGCTTCGTCAGCTCCGGGCTCGGCACATAGCCTTCCCGCAGCACCACATAGGCCTTCACGATCATGCCCCGGCCGTCGTCCGGCGCGCCGACGACACCGCATTCGGCCACGGCCGGATGGGTCAGGAGGGCCGCCTCCACCTCCGGGCCGGCGATGTTGTAGCCGGACGAGACGATCATGTCGTCGGAGCGGGCCTGGTACCAGAAGTAGCCGTCCTCATCCATGAGGTAGGTGTCGCCGCTGATGTTCCAGCCGTTCTGGACGTACTTTCGCTGCCGCTCGTCCGCCAGATAGCGGCAGCCGGTCGGGCCGCGCATGGCGAGGCGGCCGATGGAGCCGGGCGGGAGGTCGCGGCCTTCCTCGTCCACGATCTTCGCCTCGTATCCGGGCACCGGCTTGCCGGTCGAGCCGGGGCGAATTTCCTCCTCGCGCGCCGCGATGAAGATGTGGAGCATCTCGGTCGCGCCGATGCCGTCCATGAGGCTGATTCCGGTCGCGGCCTTCCAGGCGTTGAAGGTGTCCTTCGGCAGAGGCTCGCCGGCCGAGACGCATTTCCGCAGGCTGGAAATATCGTGATCCTTCAGCTTCGGCAGCATGGCGCGATAGGCCGTCGGCGCCGTGAAGCAGATTGTGGCCCGGTATCGCGCGATGGCGGGCAGCAGGTCGTCGGGACCCGCCTTCTCCAGGAGCACCGTGGAGGCGCCGATCCGCATGGGGAACAGGACGATGCCGCCGAGGCCGAACGTGAAGGCGAGCGGCGGCGAGCCGATGAACCGGTCGGTCGGCTCGGCGCGCAGGACATTGCCCGCATAGGCGTCGCAGACCGCCAGCATGTCCCGGTGGAAATGCATGGTGCCCTTCGGCTCGCCCGTGGTGCCGGACGTGAAGCCGATGAGGCAGACATCGTCCGCAGCCGTGTCGACGGCCTCGAAATCGGGCGAGGCCTCCGCCAGGAGCGCCTCGAGCCCCTCAGCCGTGCCGGAGCCCCAATAGACCACGTGCCGAAGATCGGGCGCCAGCGCCCTTGCCTTCTCCATCTCGTCCGCGAGACGGTGGTCGCAGAGCGCGATGGCGATCTTCGCCTTGTTGAGCGGATAGGCGATCTCCTTGGCGCGCAGGAGCGGCATGGTCGCCACGACGACCCCGCCCGCCTTGAGCACCGCCAGATAGAGCGCCACCATCATGGGATTGTTGGCGGAGCGCAGGAGCACTCGGTTGCCGGGCACGAAGCCGAGTCGGTCGACGAGTACGTTGCAGATCCGATTCACCCGCTCCTGGAGCTGCCGGTAGGTCAGCGTCTCGGCGGGGCTGATGAGGCAGGGCGCATCGCCCCTGCCCTCCTCCACCCAGCGGTCCAGGAAGGCGGCCGCGCAGTTCAGCCGCTCCGGATAGCGAAGCTCGGGCCGGTCGAGAAGGAAGACTGGCCATTGCTCCTGCGGTGGAAGGTTGTCTCTCGCGAAAGTGTCGACATGGGCCGTGTGCGCCATCGTCCGTTCCTCTGTCCGTTCTGTCGGGCGGCGTCGTTGGGCGCGCCTGCCTCGGCGGAACAATCCGCTTGAAGAATTCTCAAAATTATTTAAAGCTTCAAATAATGCTTGGCAATCCCGAACGGAAGATCCGGCCCATCGGCACCGTCGAAAAGGAGTGTTCGGCCGGCTCGATTTGGGGCAGATTGCAGCCGAGCATGGATGGGATCGCCTTTCGCCCCACCCGGAACAAACACGCAGCGCGGCACACCGCGCGCAGGGAACAGCCACTCGGGAGTCAATGATGAATCTGACAATCAAGAGCCTTGGCCTAGCAGCCGCCTTCGGTCTTGCGGCGTCGCCGGCCCTGGCACAGGAGAAGCTGAAGATCGGCCTGCTGCTGACCCTTTCGGGTCCCTCGGCCGTGCTCGGCCAGCAGGCCCGCGACGGCTTCCAGCTCGCCATGAAGGACCTCGGCGGCAAGCTCGGCGGTCGCGAGGCGGAAGTGATCGTCGTCGATGACGAGCTCAAGCCCGACGTCGCCGTGACCAAGGTCAAGGGCCTGCTCGAGCGCGACAAGGTCGACTTCGTGGTCGGCCCGATCTTCTCCAACGTGGCGGTGGCGGTCCACAAGCCGATCGTCGACGCCAAGACCTTCTACATCAGCACCAATGCCGGCCCGTCCAACCTCGCCGGCAAGAGCTGCAGCCCGTATTTCTTCGCGACCTCGTACCAGAACGACCAGAACCACGAGGTTCTCGGCAAGGTCGCCCAGGACCGCGGCTACAAGAAGGTCTACCTGCTGGCGCCAAACTACCAGGCCGGCAAGGACGCGCTTGCTGGCTTCAAGCGGCACTATAAGGGCGAGATCGTCGAGGAATCCTACGTTCCGCTCAACACCCTCGACTTCCAGTCGGAGCTGGCGAAGATCGCCTCGATGAAGCCCGACGCGATCTTCACCTTCATGCCCGGCGGCATGGGCGTGAACCTGGTCAAGCAGTACCGCGCCGCGGGCCTTGCCGACCGCATCCCGTTCCTGTCGGCCTTCACGGTGGACGAATCGACCCTGCCGGCGCAGCAGGACGCGGCGGTCGGCATGTATGGCGGCTCCAACTGGGCACCGAACCTCGACACGCCGCAGAACAAGGCTTTTGTGAAGGAGTATGAGGCTGCCTACAACAGCGTGCCGGGCTCCTATTCCATGCACGCCTATGATGCGGCCCTTCTGATCGACAGCGCCCTGAAGGCGACCGGCGGCAAGACCGACGACAAGGACGCGCTGCGCGCCGCTATTAAGAAGGCGGACTTCAAGTCCCTGCGCGGCGACTTCAAGTTCGGCGCCAACGGCTTCCCGATCCAGGACTTCTATCTGGTGAAGGTCGCCAAGCGTCCGGACGGCAAGTTCCAGACCGAAATCGAAGAGAAGGTGTTCGACGACTACACGGACGCCTATGCCAAGGAATGCGCGGCAACGAACTGATCAGCCGCCCTGTTCCCCACCCTGCCCCGGATCGACCCGGGGCAGGATCGTCACATCGCGACGGGAGCGACCGGCCTTGCGGGCCGTGCAGCGCCTGAACGGTTTCGCCCGCCGTCGCCCATGAAGCGCCGATGACAGCGACACTCTTTCTCATCCAGACCCTGAACGGCCTTCAGTTCGGGCTCATCCTGTTCCTCATCGCCGCGGGCCTCACGCTCGTCTTCGGCGTCATGGACTTCATCAACCTCGCCCATGGCGTCCAGTACATGGTCGGCGCCTATCTGGTGGCGGCCTTCAGTGCCTGGACGGGAAATTTCGCCTGGGCGCTGCTCCTGGCGCTGCCGACCGCCCTCGCGTTCGGCCTGCTGCTGGAAGTCCTCGTCTTCCGCCACCTCTACGACCGCGACCATCTCGACCAGGTTCTCGCCACCTTCGGGGTCATCGTGTTCCTGAACCAGGCCGTGAAGTTCGTATGGGGCGCCGCGCCCCTCAACGTCCCGGTCCCGGAGATCCTGTCCGGCTCCGTCGAGATCGCCGACGGGCTGCTCTACCCGGTCTACCGGATCGCCATCATCGTGGCGGGCCTCGCGGTGGCGGCTTTGCTTTACGTCCTCGTCAGCCATACGCGGGTCGGCATGCTGGTGCGCGCCGGCGCCACGAACCCGCAGATGGTCTCAGCCCTGGGGGTCAACATCCGGCGGCTGTTCATGGTGGTGTTCGGCTTCGGCGCGATGCTGGCGGGCTTCGCGGGCGCCATGGTGGCGCCGATCCTCTCGGTCGAGCCCGGAATGGGCGACAACATCCTCATCCTGGCCTTCGTGGTGATCGTGATCGGCGGCATCGGCTCGATCCGCGGCGCCTTCCTGGCCGCGATCCTCATCGGTCTCGTGGATACGGTGGGACGGTCCTTCGCGCCGAACCTTTTGAGGTTCTTCCTCGATCCGGCGACGGCCAGCCAGACCGGGCGCGCCATCGCGCCCATGCTGATCTACATCTTCATGGCCGCCATCCTGTTCTTCCGCCCTTCCGGGCTCTTTCCCGCCAAGCGCTAGGGTGTAAGCCATGACGGACCTCGCCCAGACGCGCCTTGCTCCCTTCACGGCCCGCTCGCCGCGGATCGAGCCGGTGCCCCTCGTCCTCTTCCTCGTTTTTGCGGCAGCGCCCTTCCTGGCGCCCCTGTCGGGAGCGGAGGGCTATGTCCTATCCCTCCTCACGCGGGTGATGATCCTCGGCCTCGCGGCCATGTCCCTCGATCTGATCCTCGGCTATGGTGCCCTGGTCAGCTTCGGCCACGCAGCCTTCCTGGGCATGGGTGGCTATGCGGTGGGAATCCTGGCGAGCAACGGGATGGAGGACGCCCTCGTGCAGATCCCGGTTGCCCTGGCGGCCTCCGCCCTCTTCGCGGCCGTTACGGGAGCGATCTCGCTGCGGACCAAGGGCGTCTATTTCATCATGATCACTCTGGCTTTCGGCCAGATGCTGTTCTTCCTCGCGACCTCGCTCGCCGCTTATGGGGGCGACGACGGTATGACGCTTTCGTCCCGCAGCCTGGTAGCCGGCGCCACCTTCCTCAAGGATGACCGCGCCTTCTACGGCTTCACCTTCGCGTGCCTCTTCGGCACTTACCTTCTGTCCCGCGCCATCGTCGCGTCCCGCTTCGGTCGGGTCCTGCGCGGCGCGCGGGAGAACCCGGTGCGCATGGAGGCAATCGGCTTTCAGCCGTTCCGCTATCAGCTTCTCGCCTATGTGATCAGCGGCATGATGGCGGGCCTTGCGGGCTTCCTCCTGGCCAACCAGGCCGAGTTCATCAGCCCGTCCTTCATGACCTGGCAACGCTCGGGCGAATTGATCTTCATGGTGGTCCTCGGAGGCCTCGGCAGCCTGCATGGGGCAATCCTCGGCGCCGCCGCCTTCCTGCTGCTCGAAGAATTCCTGCCGGAAATCCTTCATGCTGCCGGCGCCATGCTGAGCTCCGACCTCCAGTACCGGCTGGTCGAGAACTGGAAGATGGTCTTCGGCCCGCTCCTGATCCTCATCGTGCTGTTCGCCCGCGGCGGCATCATGGGTCTTCTCGGGCGCGGCCGCCCGGATCGTCAGGAGGGCTGAGACCATGACTAAGCCGCTCCTCGAACTGCGAAACCTCCGCAAGACCTACGGCGCCCTCGTGGTCACGGATGACGTGAGCCTGTCCGTCCCCGCCGGAGAGGTCCATGCCATCATCGGCCCGAACGGGGCCGGCAAGACGACCCTGATCCACCAGATCTCCGGCCTGGCCTCCTCGGTCTCGGGCCAGATCTTGTTCAACGGCCAGGACATCACGCGCCTGCCCATGCACGAGCGGGTGAGGCGCGGCCTCGCGCGCTCCTTCCAGATCACCTCCGTCCTGCCGGGCTTCAGCGCGCTTGAGAACGTGGCCCTCGCGGTCCAGGCCCGCTCCGGGTCGAGCTACCGCATGGTCGGGAATGCCGCGCGCGAGCGGCAGCTCAACGAGCCCGCCATGGAATGCCTGGCCCTCGTCGGGCTCGGGCCGCGCGCCCATGTGCCGGCGGGGCTCCTCTCCCACGGCGAGAAGCGGCAGCTCGAGCTCGCCATCGCGCTCGCCACGGAGCCGAAGCTCCTGCTCCTCGACGAGCCGCTCGCCGGCACGGGACTCGACGAATCCCGACGCGTCGTGGAGGTGCTGCGGCGCCTGCGCAGCCGCACGACGATCCTGCTCATCGAGCACGACATGGACGCGGTGTTCTCCCTCGCGGACCGGATCAGCGTTCTCGTCTACGGGCGCCTCGTCGCCACGGACGTTCCGGAGCGGATCCGGACCAATCCGGAGGTCCGCTCGGCCTATCTCGGCGAGGGGGAGACGGTCTGATGCTGTTCGTCCGCAATCTCCAGGCGTCCTACGGTGCCGCGCAGGTCCTGTTCGACGTCTCGCTCACCGTGCAGGCCGGCGAGGTCGTGACCCTGCTCGGACGCAACGGCATGGGCAAGACCACCACGATCCGCTCCATCATGGGCCTTCTGCGTCCGCGCGGAGGCGAGGTGCGCTTCGACGGCGCCGTCGTCACGGGCCTTGCGCCTTATCGGGTCGCGAAGACCGGCATCGGCCTCGTCCCCGAGGGGCGGCAGGTCTTCCCCACCCTCACGGTGGAGGAGAACCTCGTGGCCACTGCCGCAGCCCGCACGGGCTCCCGGCGCTGGACGCTGGAGGCGGTCTACGATCTCTTTCCCCGTCTGAAGGAGCGCCGTCTCAACCTCGGCACCCAGCTCTCCGGCGGGGAGCAGCAGATGCTCGCCATCGGCCGGGCCCTGATGACCAATCCCAAGCTCCTCATCCTCGACGAGGCCACGGAGGGCCTTGCGCCTCTGATCCGGGCCGAGATCTGGGATTGCCTGAAGCGCCTGCGCGGCGAGCATCAGTCCATCCTGGTCATCGACAAGAACGTGAATGCCCTCGCGGCCTTCGCGGACCGCCATGTCATCCTGGAAAAGGGCCGCACGGTCTGGATGGGCACCAGCGCCGAGCTCATGGCCGATACGTCCCTGAAGGACCGATATCTGCACGTGTGAGGATAGCACCGTGACGCAGGCCTATATCGACCTCGAGGCCGAGTACAACAACCGGGCGCGGGTGCCAGAGCATCCCGTCCACATGGCCGCGTGGGAACGGGACGCTGCCGCCTATCGGGCGGTTGCCCGATGCGAGCTGGACGTGGCCTATGGTCCCGGCGAGCGGCACCGGCTCGACCTGTTCCACCCGCCGGGCGGGGATGCGGGCGGCCCGCTGATCGTGTTCATCCATGGCGGCTACTGGCAGGCCTTCGACAAGTCGTCCTCCAGCCACCTGGCCCGGGGCGCCAATGAGCGGGGCTTCTCGGTGGCGGTCCCGAGCTACGATCTCGCGCCCCATGTCACCTTGAGCGCCATCATGGCCGAGATGGAGACAGCGGCCGATTTTCTCATGCACAGGACGGGACAGCCTCTCGTGGTCACCGGGCACTCGGCCGGCGGTCACCTAGCCGCCTGCCTCATGGCGCGCAGCCCCAAGGCCCTCCGGCGGCCCATCGTGGCCGGAATGCCGATCTCGGGCCTCTTCGACCTCGTGCCGCTCGTCTCCACGTCGCTCAACCGCGGTCTCGGCCTGACCGTCGGGGAAGCAAGGCGCCTGAGCCCGATCTACGCGATGCCTCCCCTGGACAGCCGGGTCGTCGCGGTCGTCGGGGCGGAGGAGAGCGCCGAGTACTTGCGCCAGTCCCGCACCTTTGCGGCGCAATGGGGCGCCATGGACGCGGCAACGCGCGTCATCGAGGTGCCAGGCAAGCATCATTTCGACGTCATCGCCGGCTTGGCCGATCCCGGCGACCCGCTGGTCGAGACGCTGGTTGAGCTCGCGGCTGGGACGTGAGTGCCGCTCCGGGCCTTACTTTCTTTTGTTATAGACATCCAGGGTGACGGCCGCGAGAAGGACGAGCCCCTTGATGACCTGCTGGTAATCGATCCCGATGCCGAGGATCGACATGCCGTTGTTCATCACACCCATGACGAAGGCGCCGATGACTGCCCCGGTCACCTTACCGACGCCGCCATAGGCCGAAGCGCCGCCGATGAAGCAGGCCGCGATGACGTCGAGTTCGAAACCGAGCCCTGCTTTCGGCGTGGCGGTGTTCAGGCGGGCCGCGAAGATCAGCCCCGCAAGCGCCGCGAGCACCCCCATATTGACGAAGGTCAGGAACGTCAGACGCTCGGTCTTGATGCCGGAGAGCTTCGCGGCCTTCTCGTTGCCGCCGAGCGCGTAGATCCGCCGACCGATGGTCGTGCGGTTCGTCACGAAGGCGTAGAGCGCCACGAGCGCGAACATGATGACCAGGACGTTGGGCAGGCCCCGATAGGTTGCCAGGAGATAGCTGAAGCCGACGAGGAGGATGGCCAGCAGCGTGTATTTGAACAGGAAGAAGCCGAAGGGCGCCGTCTCGACGGCATGTTTCTGCTGGTTCACGCGAGTCCGGTAGCCGAGATAGACCAGAGCGGCCGTCACGGCGACGCCCAGCGACAGGGCCGTAACGTTGATGGCCCCGCCCGCCACAAAATCGGGAATGAAGCCGGAGCTCAGTTTCTGGAAGGTCGGCGGGAACGGGCCGACGGACTGCCCGCCCAGGAGGGAGAGCTGGAGCCCCTTGAAGACGAGCATTCCGGCAAGCGTCACGATGAAGGATGGCACCTTCAGGAACGCGACCCAATAGCCCTGGATCGCCCCGATGATGCCACCGACGAACAGGCAGACAAGGATCGTCGGGATGAAGTGGAGGTTGAACTTCACCATCAGGACGGCCGCAAGCCCGCCGATGAAGCCCACGATGGAGCCGACCGACAGATCGATATGTCCCGACACGATCACGAGGAGCATGCCGAGGGCCATGATGACGATGTAGCTGTTCTGAAGCACCAGGTTGGTGAGGTTGAGCGGCTTCAGGAGTGTGCCGCCCGTGACCACCTGGAAGAAGGCCATGATCGCAAGCAGCGAAAGGAGCATGCCATAGTCGCGGAAATGGGTCTTGAGGAAGCCCCCGTAGGAGTCCCGTTTCCCGACGCGGACCTCACCCGCAATCCCGGTATCCATCTTCAGCGCCTTCCCGATTTCACGATTGCCTGCATGATCTTTTCCTGGGATGCCTCGGCGGCGGAGAACTCGCCGATGAGCGCCCCTTCGTTCATCACGTAGATCCGGTCGCACATGCCCAGAAGCTCCGGCATTTCGGACGAAATGAGCAGGATGCCCTTCCCGGCCTCCGCGAGATTGTTGACGATCGTGTAGATCTCGTATTTCGCCCCCACGTCGATGCCGCGGGTCGGCTCGTCCAGGATCAGGATCTCGGGATCGGCGAAGAGCCATTTGCTCAGCACCACCTTCTGCTGATTGCCGCCCGACAGGTTGACGGCCTCCTGGAAGACGTTGGCGCTTCGGATCCTGAGCCGGCTGCGATAATCGTTCGCCACCGCGAGTTCCTGAATTTCGTCGATGACGAGGTTCTTCGAGACGCCTTCGAGATGCGCGAGGGTCACGTTCCTGACGATGGGCTCGTCAAGGACCAGACCGTAGGTCTTCCGGTCCTCCGTCACGTAGGCGATGCCGTTGGCCACGGCACGGCTCACCGTGCCGACATCGATCTCCCGGCCGTGGAGCAGCACCCGGCCGCTGATGCGCTGGCCGTAGGTGCGCCCGAAGAGGCTCATGGCAAATTCCGTGCGCCCTGCCCCCATCAGACCGGCGATCCCGACGATCTCCCCCCGCCGGATATGCAGGCTGACATCCTTGACCATCTGCCGGTCCGCATGGACCGGATGGTAAGCGCTCCAGTTCTCGACCGAGAAGATGGTCTTGCCCACATGGGATTCTCGCTTCGGGTAGCGGTCTTCCAGAGCCCGGCCCACCATGCCGCGGATGATCCTGTCCTCGCTGACCGCCTCCTCGCGGCAATCCAGGGTCTCGACGGTGCTGCCGTCCCTCAGGACCGTGATGGAATCGGCAACCTTGGAAATCTCGTTGAGCTTGTGGGAGATCAGGATCGACGAGATGCCCTGGGCCTTGAACTGGAGGAGCAGAGCGAGGAGAGCGTCGCTGTCCTTCTCGTTCAAGCTGGCCGTGGGCTCGTCGAGGATCAGGAGCTTGACCTTCTTGGACAGGGCCTTGGCGATCTCCACGAGCTGCTGCTTGCCGACACCGAGATCCGTCACGAGCGTATCGGGGGATTCCTTCAGCCCGACCCGCTCCAGGAGGTCCCGTGTCCGCGCATAGGCCAGGGACCAGTCGATGATGCCGTAGGAGGCCTGCTCGTTTCCGAGGAAGATGTTCTCGGCGATGGACAGGAGCGGGACCAGGGCAAGCTCCTGGTGAATGATGATGATGCCGAGCTTTTCACTGTCGGCGATGCCCCGGAAGCGCCGCTCCTCGCCCTCGAACACGATGGCGCCCGAATAGGTCCCGTAAGGATAGACGCCGCTCAGGACCTTCATCAGGGTGGACTTGCCGGCGCCGTTCTCGCCGACGAGAGCGTGGATCTCGCCGGCCCGCACCGCAAGGCTGACGTTGTCGAGCGCGTTGACGCCCGGAAACGTCTTGGTGATCCCTCGCATCTCGAGGATCGCAGTCATCCCGTCACCCTGGATCAATCGCGATGGCGGCCTGCGGACCCCGCCCGGCGGGGTCCGCGCTCGAGCCTACTTGATCTGGCTCTCGGTGTAATAGCCACTGTCCACCAGAACCTGCTTCCAGTTGGAGGCGTCCACGCTCACCGGCTTGAGCAGGTAGGAAGGCACCACCTTCACGCCGTTCTCGTAGGTCTTGGTGTCGTTGACCTCGACGGTCTTGCCCGAGAGAATCGAGTCGACCATGTTGGCCGCGACCTTCGCGAGCTCACGGGTGTCCTTGAAGATCGTGGAGGTCTGTTCCTTGGCCAGGATGGACTTGATCGACGGGATCTCCGCGTCCTGTCCCGTGACGACCGGCATAGGTTGGTTGGGCGAGCCGTAGCCCACGCCCTTCAGGGACGAGATGATGCCGATGCTCAAGCCGTCATACGGAGAGAGAACCGCGTCCACGCGCTTGTCGTTGTAATAGGCGCTCAGGAGATTATCCATGCGCGCCTGGGCGACGGCACCGTCCCAGCGCAGGGTCGAGACCTTGTCCATGCCGGTCTGCCCGCTTCCCACCACGAGCTTGCCGCTCTTGATGTAGGGATCGAGCACCGACATGGCGCCGTTGTAGAAGAAGAAGGCGTTGTTGTCGTCCGGCGAGCCGCCGAAGAGCTCGATGTTGAAGGGCCCCTTGCCGTCCTTCAGGCCCAAGGCCTTCTCTATATAGCTGCCCTGGAGCACGCCCACCTGGAAATTGTCGAAGGTCGCGTAGTAATCCACGTTCTTGGAATTGCGGATCAGACGATCATAGGCGATCACCTTGATGCCCTTGTCGGCTGCCTGCTGCAGCGCGTCGGACAACGTCGTGCCGTCGATGGCCGCGATCACGAGGACCTTGGAGCCCTTGGTGATCATGTTCTCGATCTGGGCGAGCTGGTTCGGGATGTCGTCCTCGGCATATTGCAGGTCGACGTCGTATCCCTTCTCCTTGAGGGACTTCACCATGTTGTTGCCGTCGTCGATCCAGCGGGCGGAAGACTTGGTCGGCATGGACACGCCGATGAGGCCCTTGCTGTCGGCGTGGGCCGGGCCTGCCAGTCCCAGCGCTCCGAGGGCGAGCGCCGCAATGGTCGCTTTAAGAGTCTTCAAGGTCGTTCTCCCTGTGCTTTAACCGCGTCTCGGACGGGAGAGCGCGGTCGTCCTGCCCTCTGGTCTGCGATCGTTCTTCGGTCGGCACCAAGCTTCGGAAGAAATGTCCAGCCCGAGCCGCGAAGCGCCCTTCTGTGTGGCGCTGGCTTCCCATGGGGAGCCGGTCCGAACGGTAGCGGACGATCCGGTCTCCGGGAATTAATACTATAATACAATCGCGGCCGCGCAAGGAGAGGCCATGGCTGCCCGGGCTTCCGCTGCTAGCGGGCGGATTGCCTCTCGGAAGCCGCCAGGGCCGCAACAGGCCCTTCCTGCGAAAAGGCATGGAGGCTGACCGTCGTCACGGCGCCCGCCTGGGTCCTGATCCCGACGCGGTTTGCGGTCTGCAGCAACAGGGTGGACATGGCATGGCCGGCCCCCGCCGGATCCTGCCGATCAATGGCCTCGAAGACGGCCTGATGGTGCCTCATGCCGATGGCGAAGCGCTCCTCGCTGGAGACGGGCGAGCTGACGTCGAAGGAAGCCGCGAGAGCGGCCCCGATCACCGATCCGATGGATTGGAGGAAAGGATTGCCCGATGCCTCGAGGATCGTCTGATGGAAATCCAGGTCCGCCTTCGTGAAGCCCTTCCGGTCGTCGCGACTGGATGCCATGCCGTCCAGCGCCTCCCGCATCCGTTCGAGCTGTTCCGGCGAGCGCCGCAGGGCCGCCGTCGCGCAGGCCAGGGGCTCGAGGGCCTGCCGGATCTCGAACAGCCAGCCCAGGAATTTCGCATCGACCCCGAGCTGAAGATGCCATTCGAGAATGTCGGCGTCGAACATGTTCCACTTTTCGCGTCCCAGGACCCGCGTGCCGACCTTTGTCTTCGACTCGATGAGCCCCTTGGCGGCCAGCGTCTTCAACGCCTCCCGCAAGGCCGTTCGCGACACGCCGAAGAATTGCATCAGCTCGGCATCGCCCGGCAGGACGCTGCCGACCGGATAGCGTCCCTGCATGATGCTGTGGCCGATCCCATGGGCGACGAGGTCGTGGGCGGAACGCGGGCGGGCGGTCATCTTCGCGGGCAAAGTGGGAAACATGGTCTTGCTCATTCCGTCTTGTTTCGGCCGCAGCTTCCCGCTGCAGGCATCCCTCGCATTCCCGGGCCGCCTTCGTGGTTCAAGGCCGCTCTACACCCCATTGCTTCGTTTCGCCACCTCGGAATGCCCTTATTTAATCATATTATATACATAAGGTCCGCACAAAAGGATGAGGGGGCCGGCCATGCGGAGATCCGAGGCCTCCGAGGCCAGAGGCAGACCATGGCGGCCGGACAACCCTTCCCGTCTCTTCCGTTACGTTGCTCAACTCTGGCGCGATTTCCCAACCCGGTGTAGGTTGCGCGCCACGAGTCCAGCGTTTCGGCTCAAGGGATTCGGCCGATCCGAGCGGCGATGCACCGCGAGGCGTTTCCAGGGGGCCTGCTTTGCCGATCGACCATCTCCATGAGACCGACCCTCCGCGTCTTTCGCGACGGCTCGCCTCCATCCGCCTCCAAGGCTTCATCATCCTCGTCTGCCTGGCCATTCTCGGCCTCGAAGGGTGGCGAGACTGGAGCGAGCACGAGAGCGCGCTGGAGGAGACGGAGACCCAGATGGTCAATCTCGCCCGCTCGCTGAAGCAGCATGCGGAAGACACGTTCGAGATGACGGATTACGCGCTCGCCGCAGTGATCGACCTCCTGCAGGCGGACGGTACGTCTCCGGAAGCGCTGGCCCATCTTCATTCCATCCTGGTCAACCGGGTCTCTCTCCTGCCGCGCCTGAAGGAGATCAGCGTCTACGGCCCCGACGGGAGATGGCTCACCAGCTCGTCCCAGGAGTTGGTGCCGGACAGGACGAACCAGAGCGGACGGGACTTCTTCATCCATCACCGGAGCACGTTGAGCCGGCGCCCCCATTTCTCTCCGCCTGAGCGCAACCGGCCGCTCGGCGAGAGGGTCATGACGATCTCCCGGCGCTTCAGCAACCCGGACGGCTCCTTCGGTGGCGTCGTCGTGGCCGGGCTCGACCCCAGCTATTTCGCGCGCTTCTACGCACAGTTCGATATCGGCCGGAACGGCTCGATCTCGCTCGTCTCGAAAGACGGGACGCTGCTCTCCCGTGTGCCGTTCACCGACTTCGTCCGGGACGGCAATTCGCCCCGGATGGTACCGGTCGGCCGGGTCTCCAGCGCGCCTTCGGGCGCTTTTCGCTTCGTCTCGCCCATCGACGGCGTCGACCGGGTGAGCGGCTACGACAGCGGCACCTATTTTCCCTTCATGGTTTTTGCGGCCATGAGCCGGGAGGAGGCTCTGGCCGGCTGGAGGTCGGATGTCATGCATCGGGGCATCGGCATCGGCATCCTGGTAGGGTCCATCGCGCTCCTCGGCTGGCGGCTCGTCATCCAGTCCAAGCGACGCGAGAAGGCCGAGGCCAAGCTGGCCGTGCTTGCCAGGACGGATGGGCTCACCGGGCTCGCCAACCGCCGCTGCTTCGACGAGCAACTGGCACGGGAATGGCACCGCTCGGTCCGGGACCGGACGCCCCTGTCCCTGGTCATCGTGGACATCGACCGCTTCAAGCAGTTCAACGACATCTATGGCCATCAGGCAGGGGACAATTGCCTGAGGACGGTGGCCCAGGCTCTCGGGACGGTCGCCCAGCGGCCGGCCGACCTGGCGGCCCGCTATGGAGGCGAGGAAATGGTCTTGCTGCTTCCCGCGACCGATGCCGAAGGAGCCGCCAAGGTCGCGGAACGCCTCCGCTCGGCCATCGAGACCCTGGCCCTTCCCCATTCTGGGAACGGCCCAAAGGGCGTCGTGACGGTCAGCGTCGGGACCGCGACTCTCCATCCCGGGCCCGAGGCCCTGGGCCGTCGATGCGACAGCTTGGTATCGCTGGCGGACCATGCCCTGTACGACGCGAAGCGCCAGGGCCGGAACAAGGTGGTGACGGCCAGCCCCGACAGCCTAGCGGCCTGAGGAACAACACGGGACTCCGCTGGCCCGTCAGGTCCCCCGAGAATGGATTCGGTCCATGGCCCGCTCCGCCTCGACGAGCACGTCGAGGCCACGCCAGGGCTTCGGCATGAAGGTGATGCCGTCCGGCAGGTCGTCGGATATCGTGCCGGGATCCCCTGACGTGAGGACGATGCGGATCGTGGGCCAGCGCGTACAGGCGGCCTTCGCAAGCTGGACCCCGTCCATGTCACCGGGCAGGCGGACGTCGGCGAACAGCATTGCGACCTCGCCTCCCCGCTCCTGGAGATAGGCTACGGCCGCGTCGGCGCTCTCGACCCCCACCACATCGAGTTCGGTCTCTTCGAGCAGGGTTGCCGCAAGGTCACGGGCGTCGGGATCGTCCTCGACGATCAGCGCGACATGCGGTTCCGGCCGCCTGGCATCCATGGCCCACCTCCTAGTTTTCCATCTTCCGCAGGATTGCCACCAATGTCTCGGGAACAGGCTCCTTCAGCATGTCCCGATAAACCTCGGCAAAGGCGCGGGCGATCATCAGCGTGGCAACGTCCTGATGCAGATCGGCGACATGCGGCAGGCGCACGCCACCTTGGGCGTCACGGGGCATCGCAAATATCCTTCGACTTGTCCTGAGCCAGTCGCGGCGGTTCAAAGCCGTCCGGGCTGACCTATGTCAGCGAGGTGAACCGCCGATCCAGAGGTAGGTTTCAACGTGGCCGTGTATTTCTTTCAGTCGGGAAATATGGATTGCTGCGGAGCAGATCACGCGCACGGCTTTTCCATGAACGTCGAATGAGCAGCCAAGCAGAGGGCTGCGCTCAAACTCTGATACGGGGACAGTACGGCCTTCACGCAAAGGAACGTTGCCGAATACAGGCGGGTCCGGTTCTGCAGGAGGGCCGGCAGATTTCAGGCCCTCTCGTCCAAGTCGCTCGAATGCTTGGCTTTTCCAGAGAGGTTTTTTGCGCGCGGTTTCAAGGGTTCCTGCGCGAAGCAGCGAATGGCGACCCCACCAGGAATCGAACCTGGAACCTACAGCTTAGAAGGCTGTCGCTCTATCCGGTTGAGCTATGGGGCCTCGCGGCCGACGATCCGGACCCTCAATGGGTCCAGGGGCCGACCCGGTTGAACTTGAAGTTGTCCGAATAGGACATGGTGCGTCGCTTTACCTCCTGGGGCTCCTCGACGCGATAGGCGATCCCCTCCCGCTCGGCATAGGCGACCGCCTCTTCCTTGGTATCGAACCAGAGGCGGAGCTGCTGGCGGGTGTCCCCGGAGCTTGTCCACCCCATCAGAGGCTCGATCTCGCGCGGCTTGTCCTGCTCGAAGACCAGAAGCCATTGCTTGGTGCGAGCGAGGCCGGACTGCGTGGCGGCTTTGGCGGGCTTGTAGATCCGTGCGGACATCGGTTTCGACAATCTCTCAAAGGTTTCTCGGCGATTGGTCGGGGCGGCAGGATTTGAACCTGCGACCCTCTGCTCCCAAAGCAGATGCGCTACCAGACTGCGCTACGCCCCGTCCTCGCCAAGGAGGCTGTTGGCTATCACGAGGGCCAGGGTTCAGCAAGCGCCCTTCTGGTCAACGTTTGAACAGAGAATGTTCCACCCGGTCGCCGGCCTTGATGCCGAGCTTGGCCGTCGTCCCGGCATTGAGCTCGAGGACGGCCAGGACGGGCTCGCCGGACGGAATGGTGCGGGTGGACAGGGGTTCCGTGTTGGCGGCGATCCGCGCGATGGTCCCGTCGGGCCGGATGAACAGCATGTCGAGGGGCAGATAGGTGTTCTGCATCCACATGGAGACCGGCTGGACTCGTCCGAAATCGAACAGCATGCCCTGATTGGCCGGCATGGACCGGCGGTACATGAGGCCCTGGGCGCGGTCTGCGTCGTTGCGGGCCACCTCCACCTGGAAGGTCTGGCGCTGCCCGCCCTGGGTCACGATGGCGAGGTTCTCCAGCGCCTGCTGCGCCAGGGCCGAGACGGATGTCGCGGCTCCCAGCGCAAGGGCCAGCGCGAAAGTCCGCGCGCCGCGCAGCATCGGCGTCAATGGGAATGCGGCAGAGCCATGTCGGCGAGGCGAACCTCGGCCGCCATGAGGCCCTTCGAGCCGTCGCCGAAGCGGACGAAGACCCGCTCGCCGGGCTTCAGCTCGGCAATGCCGTAACGCCGCAGGGTTTCCATGTGCACGAAGATGTCGGGCCGCCCCTCCCCTTGCGTCAGGAAGCCGAAGCCGCGGAGGCGGTTGAACCACTTCACGACGGCCGGCTCGAGGCCGCTCGTCGGCACCACCTGGACATGGGTCCGCGGCAGGGGAAGTTCGGACGGATGCAGGGCCGTGGAATCGTCCAGCGAGAGAATGCGCAGAGCCTGCAGGCCGCGGGGGCGCTGCACGGCCTCCACGACGATGCGGGCTCCCTCGTTCGCGGCCTGGTATCCATCCCGGCGCAGGCAGGTCACGTGAAGGAGAACGTCCGGCATTCCGTTGTCGGGGACGATGAAGCCGAAGCCTTTCGCCACGTCGAACCATTTGATCCGGCCGCTGATCTGAACAAGATCGAGGGATTTCTCCTCCGAGACATTCTCGGCGACGTCACGACGCCCCTGTTCGACCGAGGAAATCTGTCCCCGCGCGTGAAATGGGTTGGAGCTGTAATCGTTAGTCATGAAGAAACCCGCACTCGAATCAAAACTTCGACTCTTAACGAGAGGATAACATTGTCCTGAATCTGGGGAAGCCGGAAACGGCCAGGAAAGTGCGATGTTTTTCTTAGCCGACGAACTAAATCAGCCCTCTTCGGCGACGATTGCCGAGAGAACGAGGCCGATTTCCCCACGGATCACCAGGTCCGCCGCGCTGTCGAGCGGCGTCGGTTCCCGGTTCACGATGACGAGGCGCGCGCCGTTCTCCTTCGCCATCGCGGGCAGAGAGGCAGCCGGATAGACTACGAGGGACGAGCCGACCACCAGGAAGAGGTCGCACGACACCGTGAGCCTGAGGGCCTTCCGCATCGGCAGTTCGGGCATGGACTGACCGAACGAGATGGTGGCGGACTTGACGATGCCGCCGCAAGCTTCGCAATCGGGCGCCTCGCCGGTCGCCTCGAAGCGGGACCGGACCTGCGCGAGACCGTGGCGCCGGCCGCAGGACAGGCAGACCGCATAGGTGCCGTTCCCGTGCAGCTCGATGACCCGCTCCTCGTCGATCCCCGAGGCCTGATGGAGCCCGTCGATATTCTGCGTGATGATGGCCGGCATCCGTCCGGACGCGACCAGCGACGCCATGGCGAGATGCCCGCGGCTCGGTTGCGCCCCGCGGTAGAGATCGTCCATGGCGAATTTCCGCCGCCACGATTCCCGTCGAGCCTCGGCACTCTGGAGGAAAGCCTCGAACGGAATGGGCTTGTTCTCGAGCCAGGGGCTGCCAGGCGAGCGGAAATCAGGCACGCCGCTCTCCGTCGAGATGCCGGCGCCGGTGAAACCCGCAATCGCGTCGGCGTCCTCGACCATCTCCTTCAGCCGGGCCATTGACGTCGCAAGAGGTTCGGTCATGAACATCATATAGGGTGTATCGCCCGCTTTACCCTTTTCCGCATGGATCGTTCGTGACCGCAATTCCTCTTCAGGCCAAGGCCGTCGCCGCGCAGCGCTGGGACGCCATCGACGTTGCGCGGGGAATCGCGATCGTCGCGATGGTCGTCTACCACTTCAGCTGGGACCTGAGCTTCCTCAGGCTCATTGCCACCGACATCGTTGCCGTTCCGGCATGGCGCTGGTTCGCACGCTGCATCGCCGGGTCGTTCCTGTTCCTTGCGGGCGTCGGTCTCGTCCTGGCGCATGCTCAGGGCCTGTGGCGCAAGCCGTTCCTGCGCCGTCTCGCCAAGATCGGCGGCGCAGCGCTTCTCATTACGGTCGCGACCTATTTGGCCTTTCCCGAAAGCTATATTTTCTTCGGCATTCTCCATTGCATCGCGGTCTCGAGCGTGCTCGCCCTCCCGTTCCTGCGGCTGCGCGCGCCGCTCGTCCTGATCTTTGCGATCTTCTGCCTCGCGGCGCCGTGGATCTTCACGGATCCGGCCCTCGACCAGCCCTGGCTCGACTGGCTCGGGCTCGGTGCCACTGACCCAGTGACCAACGATTATGTGCCGATCTTTCCCTGGTTCGGCCTCGTTCTTGCGGGCGTAGCCGTCACGCAGGCTATCCTTCCCCATGCGGAGACGCTGCGCCTCGCCAGCTGGCGGGCGAAGGACCGGCTGTCCCGGCTTCTCGTCTGGGCCGGACGCAAGAGCCTGCCCATCTACCTGCTCCACCAGGTCGTGCTGCTGAGCGCCCTCTACGGCATCCTTCAGCTGACAGGCCCCAACCCCATGGCGGAGGCGAGGCCTTTCCTGGCCCAGTGCGAAGCGAGCTGCCTGGAGCAGAACGGCCAGGCCGGCACCTGCCGGGCGCTCTGCTCCTGCGTGGTCGACGAGCTGCGCCAGAGCGATTTGTGGCGCAAGGTCCTGGCCGATGCCGTTCCGCCGGAGGATCAGACGCGCATCTCCCGCATGGCGCAGCAATGCCTGCGCCGGAAGGAGCCGTGAGCACCCTATTGCGGGTCTTGCGGAATGGGATATCCCTCGAAAGCCTTGAGGGTCTTAAGCACGAAGGTGGTGTGGATCCGCGCGATCCCGAGCCCGGCATCCGCCAGGAATTCTTCGGTGAGAGCCTCGTAGGCGACGATCGTCGGCGCGACGATGCGGGCGATATAGTCGTATTCGCCGTTGACCAGCTGAAGCTCGACGACGGCCGGATGGGTGCACAGCGCCCGCTCGAGCCGCTGCCGCGCGGCCGTGGATGGGTCGCGGATCCCGATCCCGGTCAGGGCCACGATGTCGTGGCCGAGCAGGGCCGGATCGACCAGGGCGCAATAGCCGCGGATGATCCCCTTCTGCTCCAGCCGCCTGACCCGCTCGAGGCAGGGGCGCGGCGAGAGCCCGACGCGCTCCGAAAGGGCCTGATAGGTCACCCGTCCGTTCTCGCTCATCGCTTTCAGGATCGACAGGTCGATCCGGTCGAGAGCGGCCTTGCGGGTCCGGGGGAGCAGCTTGGCTGGGGTCTTCATGATGATCGATTGTCTCGCGACGGATGGCGCTCGCCGCGGCACAGCGCCCGGACGAATTCGGCCTGTCTCTAGCCCAGCCGGGAGGCCGGGGCAAAGCCCTGCGCGACGGAAGGTCGGCGGGCCGGTTGAAAGCGGGCCGCCTCTCCGCCAACTATGGATCAGGCGCGCCACCGGAACCGGATGCCTCCGGACGGTCCGGCGGTAAGTCCTGAAGGCCCAGGAGGGGCGAAAGGGGGCTCACGTGTTCCGGGACTATCTCGTCGATCTTCCGCTCATCGCGATCCTGCGCGGCCTGGAGCCGAACAACGCGGAAGCGGTCGGCCATGCCCTGGTCGAGGCGGGCTTCCGCATCATCGAGGTTCCGTTGAACTCCCCCGACCCGTTCCGCAGCATCGAGATCCTGACCAAGGCCCTCCCCCCGGAGGTTCTGGTCGGGGCCGGGACGGTGCTCAGCCCGGAGATGGTCGACGGGGTCCATGATGTCGGCGGCAAGCTGATCGTGATGCCCCATGCGGATCCGGACGTGATCCGGCGCGCCAAGGAACAGCGCCTCTACTGCACCCCCGGCGTCGCCACGCCGACCGAGGCCTTCGCGGCCCTGAAGGCGGGCGCGGATGCCATCAAGATCTTCCCGGCTGAGGCCGTTCCGCCGGCGGTCGTGAAGGCCTGGCGTGCCGTCCTGCCCCGGGAGACGCTCGTGCTGCCTGTCGGAGGCATCAGGCCCGACAGCATGAAGGCCTATGTGGAGGCCGGATCGGACGGTTTCGGCCTCGGCTCCGCCCTCTTCTCCCCCAAGATGTCTGTCGAGGAGATCGGCCGTAACGCCCGCGCCTTCGCGTCGGCCTGGCAGGATCTTCGCCGGGGATGAGCTGGCTCATCCAGCCGCGCCTCATCAACGGCCCCTTCGACGATCCGGGCCTCTATCTCGATTTCCGCTTCGGCCGCAGGGCCATCCTGTTCGACCTCGGCGACCTGGGCGCCCTTTCGGCGCGGGAGCTCCTGCGCGTCAGCCATGCCTTCGTGTCCCACGCCCATGTGGATCACTTCATCGGCTTCGATCGCCTGATGCGCCTGTGCCTGCATCGGCCCGGCCCGCTCCACCTCGTCGGGCCGCCCGGCTTCATCGACCATCTGGAGCACAAGCTGCGCGGCTATACCTGGAACCTGATCGACGAAGGCTCCGTGGATTTCCAGCTTCATGTGGGCGAGTTCAACGGCCTTCGGCTCGACCGTTTCGCGGTCTTCTCGGCCCGGCATGTCTTCGAGCGCTGGGAGGGGCAGCCGCCCGCGCTGCCACAGGGCGTCGTCTATGCGGACGCCGATCTACGGATCGAGGCGACCGCCCTCGACCACGGCATCCCGTCCCTCGCCTTCGGGCTGCGCGAGACCCGGCGCGTCAATGTCAGGCGCGGCGTTCTCGAACGTCTCGGCCTGCCCAAGGGGCCCTGGCTCAACGAGGCCAAGAAGCTGCTGCGCGCCGGGATCGAGGAGGCCGATCTCGACATCCCGGGGATCGGGCGCTCTTCCTTACGGGAATTGAAGGACCGGGTCTTCCTCGTCGGTCCCGGGCAATCCCTCGCCTATGTGACGGATACGGCACCGACGGCTGCCAATGCGGAGAAGATCCTGTCCCTGGCCGCACAGGTGGACCAGCTCTTCATCGAGGCGGTCTTTCCGGAGCGGGATCGCGCCCTGGCGGAGGCCGCGCTCCACCTCACGGCCTGGGAAGCCGGACGCCTGGCGCGCAAGGCGGGCGCCAAGCGCCTCGTCGTCTTCCACCATTCGGCTCGCTATATCGAGACCCCCGAGGCCCTGCGCCAGGAGGCGCTACGCGCCTTCGAGGGACAATCCGAGCCCTGAAAAGACCTTCGTATCCTAGTTCTTGCGCCGTATGTCGGCTCTCAGGACGAGGGTGAACGGGAGCGTCACCCGATGAAGGCGGTCCTCATCCTCGATCTCGACCGCCCAGGCCGACCAATTGCGGAAACGCCCTTCCTCGGCGATCAGGTTGAGCACCGCGACGACGCCGTATTCGATCGCTTCCCCGAGGCTGGCGCATTCTTCCCCGTGCTTGTCGAGAAGGTGAAGATGGGAGCGTCGGAGGTTGAAATAGTACCGCGGCAAAAGCAGGCTCTAGATCTCGATGGGTCCAGCCGGGCCGTGATAAAGTATCCGAAAGCCATCCTGACGCAAGCGGTACAACAGGGCGTTCGAAGCCTGGTGATCGCTCACCACCACGTCCCCCTGGGGGCTCCCCTGCGGCATGCCGCTCTGGGACAGGAGATACGGCGCCACCCTGCGGGCCCGTTCGGACACCGCCCGGATGCTCCAGAGCGTGCCCTGGATTCGGCTCACTTCGAAATCCGTAACTCGGCCCTGGAAAAGCGGGATAGCATCCCGGCACGGGGCGAGAGTCGCTGCCGACGTCATTCCTTCCTCCGGATTAAAGGGTAAGAAACGGTGCGATTCGGTCTCGTTCCTTAAAGCTCGGTCGAAGCACCCCCGCTTTTCATCTCCCAGTTGGGATAAAAGCGCAGCCTTGCGCGTTGATTCGGCAGAGCCTTGTCGGCTCTTTCGGTTGGCGCAGTGCAACATTTGCGAACCAATCCGCCTCCATACTCGCCGGCGCGCTGCTTCCTTCGCGTCTTCGATGCCCTTGGGTTCGGAGTCGTGCTGATCGGGGAGGCCAGAAAGATCCTTCACCTCAACCGCCAGGCAGAGCAGCATTTCGGCTCGGATCTTGCCCTCCGGTCGGAGCGTCTTTACGCCACGAACCTGGCGGCCGACCGGATGCTTCAGGCCCTGCTCGATGCCCATCTCGCCGGAGAGCCGGACGCCCGCGAGGTCGTCGGTCTGCAACGCCGGGATTATCGGCCGCTGGTCCTGCGCATTGTGTCGCTTCCGGAAAACGTCCGCACGGCCTTCGAGGGCGCGCGGCTCGCACTCTTCTTCGTGGACCCGGAATTCTGCCCGGAGCCGCCGCCAGGGCTGCTGTTGCAGGCCTTCGGCCTGACGCGACGGGAGGCAAAGGTCGCGACGCAGCTCATGTGCGGCTGCACGCTCCAGGAAATCGCCGACGAAACGGGCGTCGGGGTCGGGACCGTCCGTGCACAGACGAAGGCAATCCTGGCCAAGACGGGCACGAAGCGCCAGGCGGAGCTGGTCGGGTTCCTCACCCGCCTGGCGATCATCTCGGGGAAATCCCCTTGAGGCTCTCAGCGCCGTCCGCGCCCGCCCCGGAAGAATGGCACGGTCAGCAGGCGCTGCCCGCTCTCGTCGGCAATCTCCAGCTCGATATTGGCCGCGTCGGTGAGCTGGTCACGCAGCTCCTCGACGATGGCGAGGGCCTCGGCGCGGGCAGCTTCGAGGTCCGGAAGCTCGATTCCCTCTTCGTCCTCGTCGAGCTCGTAGCCGTCCCGGATGTTGAAAAAGAAAAGCGGCATAGGTTCCCCCTCTCGCTTGCAGGCGTCCGAGCCCAGAGATCGGGCCGAGACATTCTAGGGAATAACGGACTAAGGAAGAACGAATGCCTGCCTAAGGATCCAAAACGACAATCATCGAAGGAGAAACGCGATGGAGATCAGGCGAAGCGGCGCGCAGCCGTCCGACAAGGGACCGGCCGAGTGGTTCACCGGCAGGGTGCGGATCGATCCGCTCTTCAGCCCGCCCGACCCGGCCCGGGTTGCGGGCGCCCTGGTCACCTTCGAGCCCGGTGCGCGCACGGCCTGGCATACCCATCCGCTCGGCCAGACGCTGATCGTCACGGCCGGCTGCGGCTGGGTCCAGCGCGAGGGGGAGCCGATCGAGGAGATCCGGCCCGGCGACGTGGTCTGGTTCGATCCCGGCGAGAAGCACTGGCATGGCGCCACCGCGACCACGGGCATGAGCCACATCGCCATCCAGGAGCGGCTCGACGGCAAGGCCGTCGCCTGGATGGAGCACGTCACCGACGAGCAATATCGGAAGTGACAAC
>Ga0065721_10004368_pt1 | contig 31521 bp, 30 predicted proteins | sample Mesricmetagenome_FD_59108 | JGI IMG/M metagenome (GOLD analysis project Ga0065721, IMG submission 59108) | Mesophilic microbial community from rice straw/compost enrichment Sample: eDNA_1 v2 (version 2) | ecosystem: Engineered > Solid waste > Grass > Composting > Bioreactor | place: USA: Davis...
GCTTTGTCTCTCTTCTTTGCGGGTCTTCCCGTCGCGGCGACGGTTATGGGAGGCGGGAGCGGCGAGGCGCAAGCCGTCAAGCCGGAAGCGGTCAAGCCTCTTGCCGAGCCTTCGAACGCGGCGGTTCAAGCCTTCTATTCGGCAGCCGAGGCGCTGTACGATTCGGTCCGCAAGGGAGATCGGTTAGGCGGGACAAGGGCCTTGCAGGAAGTGGAGAGAAGCTTGAGGAAGCTTCCGATGAGCCGAATCCCCAACGCCGAAGGCATCGGCTCTCTGGCCGCGAGCGTCGCGGAGATGAAGAGGGCGTGGGCAGCCGTGTCTCCGGACGAGGCGAGAATCGAGCAAGCCGCCGGTTCGGTTCGTATGGCCGCCGACGCTCTGGCGAACCCTTCCCGTCCGTTGTGGCATCAATACCAAACGGTGCTTAGCCAAGACTCGGCAGCGCTGATCAAAGCGATCGAAGACGGGGGTTCTCCGAAAGACGCGTTGGAGCGCTTAACCCGCCATTACGGAATCATCCGTGCGGCCGCCTCGCTTCAAGCCGAGCCTTCCGCCATCGAACGGATGGATTCGGTCCTGCGCTACGCCGATAGGCTTCTATCCTCCGGACAGCCGCAGTCCGACTTGGCGAACGATCTGGGCCGGCATATCCAAGACGCTATCGCGGGATTATTTCCGCAGGCGGAAGGCTCGCCTACGAACGTCGTACCGCTGGCGCCGCCTTCCTGGGGCATTACGGCAACGATCGGTTCCTTCATTATAACGATATTATCTTGGGCGGGCTGGAGAAGGTTCCGGTTCGAACGAATGCATCCCGGCAGGAGGAGCGAGGCGAGCAAGAACCGCTCGGATGCCGCCAACAGGTGGTTTCGATAGCCGGAGCCGGCTTGCCGTCAATCTTCCTTGAAGCCTTCGCCGAGAACGTCATGCACATCGGTAATGATGATAAAAGCCTTTCTGTCGTGCTGGCGGACAAGGCTTTTTAATTTGCGGATTTCGAATCGGCTGACGACGCAATAGATCATCATTTTGTTCTGGCCGGAATAGGCCCCGACGGCAGGGAGCAAGGTCACCCCGCGATCCAGCTCTTTGGTAATGCTGGAAGCCAGCTTCTCCGGCTCGGAGCAGAGAACGGTGAAGGCCTTGGCCGCATAGGCGCCTTCTTGAATAAAATCGATGATCTTGGAGGAGATAAACACGCTGACGAGCGTATACAGCACCTTCTCCGTCTCGATGACGAGCAGCGACGAGCCCAAGATGACGACATCCATGCCCAGAATGATCTGGCCCATGCTCCATCCGCGCCAACGATGTACGATACGCGCGATGATGTCGACGCCCCCCGTCGTTCCCCCCGAACGAAACACCAGCCCGAGTCCCGATCCGAGCGTCACGCCGGCATAGAGAACGACGAGGATGAAGTCTTTCTCGGAGACGAACGGAACGATCCATTTTTGATCCACCGCGAAGCTCCACAGCCATAGAAAAAGAGATAGGAGAACGGTGCCGGCAATCGAATACAGCGTCGATTCGCGGCCGAGCTGCCGCCAGCCCAGGATGAAGATCGGAATGTTCAGCAGGAGAGAGGTAATGGCCGGGGCAAAGCCGAAGGCGTATTGGAGCAGGACGGTAATCCCGGTAACTCCGCCTTCCATAAGTGTGTTGGGCAGAATAAAATATTCGATTCCGAAGGCATACAGGGCGGTCCCCGCGATCAACCCCAACCATCTGCGCAAGATTTCCTTCCACGTTCCCATCTTCATTTATCGGGTCACCTCATCCGAAATTGCATTTGTCTTTGCCTGCATCTTAAGCTAACATAGGAATGATACAAGTTCAATTCGACTTTATTCGGAAGGAAGAAGCCTATGGGTGAATCGAAGATTGCCGGCAAGCCACTGGCACAGAAGTCGCTCGCCGACATTCAACGAGAAGTCGACGCNTACATAACGCAATTCAAAGAAGGNTATTTCTCGCCGCTAGCCTTGCTGGCCCGCATGGCCGAGGANGTCGGCGAGCTTGCGCGCGAAGTCAATCATACCTATGGGGAGAAGCCCAANAAAGCGGATGAGGCCGACAATTCCGTCGAGATGGAANTGGGAGACGTGCTNTTCATCGTGCTTTGCTTCGCGAATTCGCTCGGTATCGATCTGACCGAGGCGCATAATCGCGTCATGCATAAATTCAATACCCGGGACGCGAATCGGTGGACGAAGAAGGACACCGTAGAACCTTAGCATTCATATGCTGTACCATCCCCGAACGGAGAGGAGGATGGTCGGCATGAACGGGGAAGAGTGTCTGGAACAAGCATACCATTATATTCTAACCGGGGATTTCGAAGCGGCGGAGGAATGGTTTCGCCGAGCCGTGGAGGCGGAGCCGGACGAACCTTCCTATTGGTACCGGGCTTCGATTACCCTGGCGAGAAGCGGCAAGCTGGAGCAAGCGTTGAGCTATGCCATGCGCTCCGTCGAATTGGCGCCGGACGAGTCCGCCTATGTCCTGCATCTGAGAACGCTGGAAGCGCGCAAGCTGTCCGCGGGCGCCAAGGAGCTGCTGGAACAAGCTCCGCCGGATTCGGACGCGGCCGTTCTCTTGTTGAAGGAAGCGGTCCGGTTAGATCCCTTGTCGGGCGAAGCCAAGCTGCTCCTGGGGTTGGCCTACCGATATTCGGGACAGTATCGCATCGCCATAGAGACGTTTAAAGAGCTTATTCACCTGCAACCGAATAATGAAGAAGCGAAGCGGATTCTAAGAGAAACGAGAACGGAGCGGCGCCTGCTGCTGAAACAGACTTATTCTCTCAACAAAGACAAGAAGGATTGGTGAACCAGATGTCGCAACGAATCAAAGTAGCGGTGGCAGGAGCATCCGGCCGCATGGGTCGAGAAGTGGTCAGAATGGTGCTGGAGGATTCCGGGCTCGAGCTCGCGGCAGCCGTAGCCAGATCGTGCGGACCGGTCGATGCGGGGTCCCTCGTCGGCAAGCCGGACACGGGAGTCGTCGTCTCGCCCGATCTGGAGGAGGCGCTTGCCGGATCCCGCCCGGACGTTCTTGTCGACTTCACGAACCCTCAATCGGCTTTTCCGCATACCGAGCTTGCCATCAAGCACGGCGTTCGCCCGGTCATGGGAACGACGGGATTCACGCCGGAGCAGATCGAACTGCTGGACAAGCTTTGCAAAGACCAAGGAATCGGCGGGCTGATCGCTCCTAACTTCTCCATAGGAGCCATCCTTATGATGAAGTTTGCCGCAACGGCCGCGAAATATTTACCTCATGTCGAAATTATCGAGTACCACGGCGATCAGAAGCTGGACGCTCCGTCGGGAACGTCGATTAAGACGGCGGAATTAATCGCGGAGTCGCGCCAAGAGCTCAGACAAGGCAATCCGAACGAAGAGGAAGTCATCGAAGGAGCTCGCGGCGGTTATTATAACGGCTTCCGCATACATAGCGTCAGATTGCCGGGCGTATTCGCCCAGCAAGAGGTTGTCTTCGGCGGACACGGGCAAACGTTGAAGATTCGGCACGATTCCTACGAGAGAGCCGGCTACATGCCGGGAGTGAATACGGCCGTCAAGAAGGTCATGAGCACGACGGGCATGGTATACGGCTTCGAGCATTTTCTAGATTAATTTCTTCTTGGGGAAGGGAGTATGCCATTTATGCTGCAGATTGCGTTAATCGCTCACGATCGTAAAAAAGACGAGATGGTGAACTTCACGATCGCTTACGAGCATGTTTTTAAGCCGCATAAGCTTTACGCGACCGGCACGACCGGAACGCGCATCATGGAGAGCACTTCGCTGAACGTCAACCGTTTCATGTCGGGACCGCTCGGGGGAGACCAGCAGATCGGAGCCTTGGTCGCGACCAACGAGATGGACCTGATTATTTTCCTAAGGGATCCGCTCATGGCTCAGCCGCACGAGCCCGATATTACGGCGCTCCTCCGGCTGTGCGACGTTCAGGGGATTCCGGTCGCGACCAACGTCGCGACGGCCGAGCTGCTCGTCAAGTGCCTGGAGAGAGGCGACTTCGCGTGGCGCGAGCTAGTCCATAAATACAAGCCGGGAATCGAAGAATGAGCGAGTACGGATTGGATCTGCTCGTCTTCGCCGCCCATCCGGACGATGCCGAGATCGGCATGGGCGGAACGATGATCAAGGCGGCCCGGGCAGGCCAGAAGGTCGGCCTGATCGATCTTACCTACGCGGAGATGTCCTCGAACGGCGACGTGGAGACAAGGCAGCAAGAAGCCGAAGCCGCTGCGGAGATTCTGGGCTTAACGGTCCGGCGCAATCTTGGTTTGCCGGATCGCGGGCTTGCGAGCTCCTCCGAGCAACTGGACAAGCTTGTTCTCTCCATTCGCGAGCTGCGGCCGAGAATCGTGTTCGCCCCTTACTTCATCGATCGCCATCCGGATCATATTCAGTGCGGCAAGATGGTCGAGGAAGCGATTTTTAACGCCAAATTGAGGCGATATTTGCCGGAGAGTCCCGCTTGGACTCCCGATATGTTCTACTATTACTTTATCAATGATGTACATACTCCCGGATTCGTCGTCGATATCAGCGAGGTTCAGACGGAGAAGATGGCGGCGCTAAGGGCTTATCGTTCGCAATTCGAGCCTTCCTCCCGCGAGAGCGACTGGGTGGCAACGCCTCTGACTCAGGGCTATCTGGAGAACGTGGAAGCCAGAGACCGCCTGTTCGGACAGCCGAAGAAGTTCCGTTACGCGGAAGGCTTCATCGCCAAAGGACCGGCGGTCGTCGAACGCTTCTGATTCCTCCTGTCGAACCGAGGGAAATAACGCAAGCATCCGGGGAATAAGATGTAGGAAGGAGGAGTTCGCATGAACCGACCGCTTAAGATCGGAATTACCTGTTATCCTTCGCTTGGCGGCTCAGGCGTCGTCGCTACGGAGCTCGGCAAGCTGCTCGCGGAGAAAGGTCACGAGATTCACTTTATAACCCATAGCATCCCGTTCCGGCTCGGGAAGTTCCACCGGAACATTTTCTACCACGAAGTCGAAGTGTCGGATTATTACGTGTTCCGGTATCCTCCTTACGACCTCTCCCTGGCGAGCAAGATGCATCAGGTTGCCCGGAACCAGCAGCTTGATCTTCTTCACGTTCATTATGCCGTCCCGCATGCGATCTGCGCTCTGCTCGCCAAGCAGATGTCGGGGGATCATCTGAAGGTCGTGACGACGCTTCACGGCACGGACATCACGGTGCTCGCGCAGGACGAATCGCTCAAGGACATCATCAGACTCGGCATTCGCAACAGCGACGCGGTGACGGCGGTCAGCCGGGATCTGATCCGCGAGACTCGCGAGCTTCTCGACATCGAGGAGCCGATCGATCTGACCTACAATTTCGTAGACAAGAGAATTTATTATCCGAGGGACGTCTCCGAGCTTAGACCCGAATTCGCGGAGCCCGGAGAGAAAATCCTCATGCATATCTCGAACTTCCGGCCGGTCAAACGGACGGGGGACGTGGTCGATATCTTCGCCAAGGTCGCGGCACGCATTCCAAGCCGTCTTCTTCTCGTCGGAGAAGGCCCGGACCTGCCGAAGATTCAAGCGAAGATCGATACCATGGGACTGAGCCACCGGGTTCACCTGCTCGGCAAGCAGGACGACGTCGCTCAGGTCGTTTCCCTAGCCGACTTAATGCTGCTGCCATCGGAGAAAGAAAGCTTCGGGCTCGTGGCGCTGGAAGCGATGGCTTGCGGCGTGCCGACGATCGGCTCGGAAGCGGGCGGGATCCCGGAGCTGGTCCTTCATGGCGAGACCGGTTATCTGGCGCCGATCGGCAACACGGACCTGATGGCCGACTATGCCGTGCGTCTGCTTACGGACGAGAAGCTGTATGCGGACTTCCGCGAGGCTTGCCTTCATAGGGCGCGGACGGATTTCTGCAACAACCGGATCACGGCGGAATACGAGCGAATCTATTACCGGGTGCTTGGCTTCGATGCGGACGTTCCGGTACCGTTGTGCGAGGCTTAAATGCGTAATGGACGGGGAGCGGGTTCGATGCCGCGGCAAGAGGCGATTTGGGAGGAAGGGATTCGCGTCGCTTCCGCATTGGAAGCGGCGGGCCACGAGGCCTATCTGGTCGGAGGCTGCGTTCGGGATCGGCTTCTCGGCCGGGAGCTCCACGATATCGACATCGCGACTTCCGCGCTTCCCGAGCAGGTCGTGGCTCTCTTCCCCAAGGTCGTTCCGACCGGCTTGCCGCACGGAACGGTGACCGTCCTAAGCGGAGAGTTCGGCTTCGAGGTGACGACATTCCGGCATGAGACTTCCTACAGCGATTCCAGGCATCCGGATAAAGTCGCGTTCGTCAGGGACGTGAAGGAGGATCTTGCCCGCCGGGATTTTACCATCAATGCCATCGCGTACGGAACGAACGGCTTCTTGATCGACCCCTTCGGGGGACAAGAGGATCTGAAGCGCCGAATCGTCCGCTGCGTGGGCGCCGCCGGGGAAAGATTCGGCGAGGATGCTCTGAGAATGCTGAGAGGAATCCGCTTCGCGGCGGAATTCGATTTCGAGATCGACGAGGAAGCTTGGAGAGGCATCCATAGCCAAAGAGAGCGACTAAAACGGATCGCCATGGAACGAGTGGGCACGGAGCTGGACAAGATGCTGGCAGGCCGCCACCCGTCCAAGGCGATTCGACTGCTGCGGACAAGCGGCCTTCTCGCCCATGCGAAGGAAAGCTTGTATCCTCCGTTGCCGGCGATAGAAGGGACGGAAGCCGGCTGGCATAGGCTCGAGAGGGTCGAGCTTCGCTGGGCGGCCGTCCTGCTGCTGGCGGGGGCGGATTCCGCCCAAGCCGACGACTGGCTTCGCAAGCTGAAGTTCAGCTCGCGGCGCGTTGCCGAAGTGTCTGCGATCGCGGCTTTGAGAGGTTATTTGGGCGAATCGCGGAAGCCTATCGATCGCGAGAGATGGACGGCGGCCGTCCTCCGATTCGGCGTAAAATCGGCGGCCGACTACATCGCGATCGCAAGGGCTTTTCCCTATGCCGATCGATCCCAATGGGATCCGGGTGACGGTATCGAGCAGGCCGACGTTTGGCTGCGGGAGATGCCGGCTGCCACGGTGAAGGAGCTTGCCGTTCGCGGCGATGAGCTGGGTCGTCTTCTCGGAAGAGAAGCGGGGCCGTGGATCTCCGAGGAGCTGAACCGGCTCCTTCTGCTTGTCGCCTTGAACAAGCTGAAGAACGAAGCGCAAGCGTTGAAAGCCGAATCCAAACGGCATTGGACGGAAAAGAATGCCTAATCGAACAGGAAAGGAGGAGACAGGATGGGAATCGAAGCGCCGACGCTGTTATCCCTATTGGAAGAGAAGCAAGGGGACTTCGTCTCGGGAGAAGAGATCAGCCAGAAATTAAACGTAAGCCGAACGGCGATCTGGAAGCAAATCCGCAAGCTGGAGGCTCAAGGGTACACGATCGAGGCGGTCAACCGTCTAGGCTATCGGATCTTGGAGCGCCCGTCCCGAATCTCGCCGGTCGAGCTTTCCTTGAAGCTGAAGACCCATTCGTTCGGGCGCAGCGTTCACGTGCACGAGGTCGTCGCCTCCACGCAAGACGTGCTGCGCGATCTAGCCGAAGCCGGGGCGCCCGAAGGGACGCTCGTCGTCGCGGAGCAGCAGAACCGGGGAAGGGGACGCATGGGAAGGTCATGGGTATCGCCGCCCGGCAAAGGAATCTGGATGAGCCTACTGCTGCGTCCGAACGTTCCGCTGCTCCAGACTCCGCAGCTTACGCTTCTCGCGGCGGTAGCGCTGAATCGCGCGATCGAGCGGGTAACGGGGCTTGACATCGGAATCAAATGGCCGAACGATCTGCTCATAGACGGCCGCAAAATTTCCGGCATTCTGCTGGAATCGGCAACGGAGGACGAACGGATCCGGTATGTCGTCGTCGGGATGGGCATCTCGGTCAATCTCGAGGAGACCGACTACCCGGAGGAAGTCGCGGCCAAAGCGGTGTCCTTGCGCATGGCAAGCGGACGGGTTCTGGACCGGATCGAGCTGATCGCCGAGATTCTGAAGGAATTCGAGGAGCTTTATTCCGTGTTTAACGCCAGCGGCTTCGAGCCGATAAGGCTGTTATGGGAGGCCCGTTCCATCAACTTGAATAAGCCGACGGTGCTGATGACCGCAGGCGGGCGAATCGAGGGAATTCCGCGAGGCATCAGCGAGACGGGGGCTTTGATCGTGGAGATGCCGGACGGAGGCATGCAGACGGTCTATTCGGCGGAGATCAACCCGTGGGAACCCGCGGCGGGACAGGATGGGCAGTAGAAGGCTTAAGCAAGGAAGGAAAGCCCATCCTAGTTCGTTCTAACCATTTTGCCTCATGGACGGACTTGAGATTATCTGTTATAATCGATTGCGCAAGGCGGTATCGGTTAACGAATTGCACTTGCGGATACGATACAAGCATGATGGGCGATCTTTACCCGCCAATGGAAGAACCAAGTGAATACCGTGATGATTCGCGGCGGATTCTGCTCTGAGCCCAAGGGACCGAGACAGAAGGACGTGAAGCGCTCCTGCTGAATGGAAACCTTTGTTTGCTCATGGGCGAATATTAGGTTTTTTCTGTTTTATAAGGAGGATATCACACATGACCAAGCACGCCTTAACTCCGCCTCGTCTGAAGACGATGAAGCAGCAAGGAACCAAGATTGCCATGATGACCGCTTACGATTATCCGGCAGCCCAGTTATCCGAAGAAGCGGGAGTCGACCTCATTCTCGTCGGCGACTCTCTAGGCAACGTCGTTCTCGGCTACGATACGACCGTACCGGTGACCCTGAACGACATGATTTATCATACGAAGTCCGTCGTGAGGGGCGCGCCGAACACGATGATCGTCACGGACATGCCTTTCGCCACATACCGTCTGACTCCTCAGGATACGCTGCTCAACGCGGCCCGAATCATGCAGGAGGGCGGCGCTCACGCAGTGAAGATGGAAGGCGGGGCCGAATTGGCCGAAGAGGTTCTCAGGCTGACTTCCGCGGGCATTCCGGTTCTGGGCCATTTGGGCCTCACTCCCCAATCGGTGCTGCAGATCGGCGGCTACAAGATCCAAGGCAAGGTCGAGAAGGAGATCGAACGTCTCCTGTCCGATGCCAAAGCCTTGGAAGAAGCCGGCGCTTTCGGAATCGTGCTCGAGCTCGTTACGGAGCCGATCGCGGAGGCGGTCACCCGTTCCGTCAACATTCCGACCATCGGCATCGGGGCGGGACGCGGCTGCGACGGTCAGGTTATCGTTTATCATGACTTAATCCGATATGGATCGAATATACGCGACAAGCGGTTCGTCAAGACTTACGCCAATGTAGGGGACACGATCCGCACCGCCATCGGCGAGTACGTTCAGGACGTGAAGAATCAGGCATTTCCGGAAGAAAAGCATGCTTTCCCGCTGGATGAAGAGGCTAGCCGATTTATCTCGGAGAAGTTATATGGAGGTGGAGCCAAGTGAGAGCCACGTTATCCGCGCCAACCGTCGTACGTACGATCGCCGAGCTGCGCGCTCGCTTGGACGAATACCGCAAGCAAGCTCCGGCAGGCACGGTCGGACTTGTTCCGACGATGGGTTACCTGCATGAAGGGCATGCGAGCTTGATCCGCCGCAGCGCAAGCGAGAACGGCTTTACCGTGCTCAGTGTGTTCGTGAACCCGCTGCAATTCGGACCGACCGAGGATCTGGACCGGTACCCTCGCGACGAAGAGAGAGACCGGGCCGTTGCCGCGGAAGCGGGAGCGGATTTGATCTTCATGCCGAGCGTTGCCGAGATGTACCCGAAGCCCCCTCTGACGACGATCAGCCTGTCTGGCGTAACGGAGCGTCTCTGCGGGGCTTCTCGGCCCGGACATTTCGACGGAGTCGCCATCGTCGTCACGAAGCTGTTCAATCTGGTGCAGCCGGATCGCGCCTATTTCGGTCTTAAAGACGCGCAGCAAGTGGCGGTTATCCAAAATCTCGTAGAGGATTTGAACATTCCCGTGGAGATCGTCCCATGCCCGATCGTGCGGGAAGCTTCGGGTCTCGCGCTTAGCTCGCGCAACGTGTATTTGTCTCAGGAGGAGAAAGAGCAGGCACTCGTTCTCTCCCGTACTCTTATGCAAGTGCCGGAGTGGGTACAAAGCGGAATCGCCGCTGCGGAGCTGTCGAGGCGGATTCGCGATGCGATCTCCCGTCAGCCTCTAGCGGATATCGAATATGTGGAGGTCGTGGATTATCCTTCCCTGACGGCCGTCGAGGAGAATAAGGAACTTGCCGCAACAAGTCCCGTGCTCGTGGCGCTGGCCGTGCGCTTCGGCAAGACGCGGCTTATCGACAACATTCTGTTACCACAAGCCTGAGAGGGGAACTCGACCATGTTTCGCCAAATGATGAAGTCCAAGATCCACCGCGCGACCGTTACGGAAGCGAACTTGAATTACGTCGGGAGCATTACGATCGATCAGGATCTAATGGAAGCGGTCGATATTCTTCCCGACGAGAAGGTCCAGATCGTCAACAACAACAATGGAGCCCGGCTCGAGACGTACGTCATTCCCGGACCTAGGGGATCGGGAGTGATTTGCCTGAACGGAGCGGCGGCTCGGCTCGTTCAGCCTGGAGATATCGTTATTATCATTGCCTACGCGTTCGTTACCGAAGAGGAAGCCCGGCGACATCGGCCGAAGATCGCGATTATGGACGAAGGCAACAAAATGGCTAAGTTGCTGGCGGAAGAGCCTCATTCGACCGTCATGTAAAGCGTATGAAACCCCCGCTCGGAACGCAGAATGAGCATAGCCGAAGCGATTGGGGGAGATAACGAATGATCCAGCAATGGTTCGCCGCTCTGAACGACACTCTGGACGATCTAATTCGACGTTATCCGGAAGCCTCGCCCGAACAAAAAAATGAGCTGGAGCAGCAGTGGAACGTGTTAAAGGCGCTAAGTGATGATATTATTGAGTTATGGCTTCAGTTCGAGGACAAGATGTCCGTGTACCGGGATCTGAAGCATGGAGCTTCGGCTTCCCCCGGCCCAAGCAAGCTGGACAACCATCCGATGTGGCAGCCGTACACGAAGGGACAAGGATACTTCCAGCTGCAGATGTTCCGGGAAGGAGCCCATCACTTCGAGGAAACGTTGACGCTGGAGCCCGAGTTTCACGTCGCCAGGCTTTTCCTTGCGATGTGCCGCATGCACCTCGGAGAATTCGAAGACGCCCAACGCCATTTCCAATGGATCGCCGCCGTAACGGAGGAGCCTAAGCTGCAGGCGATCGCGTTCAATGCGCTTGGGTGCGTTCAAGCGGTATACGCGAATCTGAACCAAGCTCAATCTTATTTCAGGAAGGCGGTCGAAGCCGATCCGAGCTTCGAGGATCCTCGCCGCAATCTGGAATCGTGCAGGAATCGCTCCGGCCAATTGCGATTGCAATTCGGAACCCTGGAGATGCAGACGCTCGTGAAGGCTTGAACTTGCGGCTGCGCCGATCCTCTGCGCGGATGACCCGCCAGGAAAGGAAGGCAGGCATGATATACGCCGTTCTTGATTTTGAAACGACGGGAACTTCTCCCGAGCAAGACGAAATTATACAAGTCGGGTTAGCCCTCATAGACGATACCGGAACGATCGGAGAACCTTTTGCTTCCTACGTCAAACCGTCCAAGCCCATTCCGGAATGGATCGCGAAGCTGACCGGCATCGACGACGAGACCGTGAAGGATGCGCCTGACATAGACGAGATGCTGACCGCTCTTGTCCCGCTGCTGCAGGATGCCGTCATCGTCGCCCATAACGCGGAATTCGATGTCTCCTTCTTGCAAGCCGCCCTGGATAAGAGCGGCTATTTGCCTTTTGCCGGGCGCGTGCTCGATACGGTCGAACTATCGCGTTTGATGTTCCCTTCGATGCCGTCCTATCGGCTCGGCGCTCTTACCCAGAGCCTCGGAATCGGGCACGATCGGCCTCATCAGGCGGATAGCGACGCCGTCTCGACCGCCGAGCTGTTCCTCAAGGGGCTGGAGCGGCTTCGTTCGCTTCCCCTTCTTACGCTGCAACGGCTGGCGACGCTGTTCGACCCGGACCGGAACGATCTGGGCTGGCTGATCGCCGAAGCGACGGCTTTCCGGGAGATGAATCCTCTTCTCGCGGAAGGAGACTACCAATATTACCGGCAATTCGCGCTGAGCGTCGGCGATTGGACCGAAGACGAAGAAGCTCGCGGGGCTGCCGCCGAGCAGGAGCAAGAGACGGTCAAGCAGCTCGCCGAGACGGAGTTCCCTGAATTTCTAAGCGGCGTCAAAGAGCGGCTGAAGGAACTCCATCCTTCCTATGAGTCTCGCCAAGGCCAAGAGCTGATGTTCGACGAAGTGTTCGGCGCGCTGAACGAGGATTCCCACCTGCTGGTCGAAGCGGGGACGGGAACCGGCAAATCGCTCGGATACTTGCTTCCTTCTCTGTATTATGGATTAAAGGAATCCAAAAAAATCGTCGTCAGCACTCACACGATCCAATTGCAGGAGCAGCTCCGGCAGCGCGATCTGCCGCTGCTTCAACAGGTGCTTCCGGTTCCCTTTAAGGCCTCCGTGTTTAAAGGACGATCCAATTACCTGTGCCTGCGCAAATTCGAGCAGCAGATGCAGATACCCGAGGCAGCCCTGTCGAAAGACGATCTCGTCACGCGCGGGCAGATGACGGTCTGGCTAAGCGAGACCGAGCGGGGCGAGGCGGAGGAGCTTAACCTTAGCGGCCGTTCCAAGGACGAATGGAACGCGGTCGCGAGCGATGCGGATTCCTGCTTGAACCGGCAATGCCCTTGGTTCCGCAAGTGCTTCTATCACAGAGCCAGACAGGACGCGAACAAGGCCGATCTGGTCATCACGAACCATGCGATGGTGTTCACGGACATGCGCGCGGAGAATCGGCTGCTTCCGTCCTACGATCGGTTGATCGTGGACGAAGCCCATCACCTGGAAGAGGTGGCCAGCCACCATCTGGGACAGAGGACGAATTATCAAGCGCTGCTCGCGCCGCTCCTAAGGCTGTGGAAGGATGCCCGCAACGGCCAGATCCCTCATTTAATGAGCCTCATGGCCAGCTCCGGCGACGAGTACGCTTCGGCATGGACCGAGAAACTCGAAGAGGCGGCGACGAAGGTTCATTCGATCCGGGAAGCTTGGGAGATCTGGATGGACCGGTTGTTCGGCTTTCTTTATTCCCATGCCTCTTCCGACGAAAGCGGCAGCCTGTCCTACCGGTTTAAGCCGGATCAGCTTCCGGACGGATGGGATGCCTTGTCGGTAGACGGGAACAACGTCGTGCAGCTGCTCAGCGACCTGATTCGCCCGATGGAGAAGCTCATCGTAGACATCCGGGAGAGAACGGACGAGCTGACGGTCCAAGGCGTCTTGACGGATATGAGCGGAAGCGTCAAGGAACTCGCGCAGACAAGGGCGGACTTGCAATCGTTCGTCACTTTCGGGAACAAAGATTTCGTTTATTGGGTAGAGGGCCATACTCAGTACCGGAGCCGTTCCGTCGTCATGTACGGCGTGCCAGCGGATGTCAGCGGCCTTCTCAAGGAGGGCATGTTCGATCGCAAGGCAAGCGTCGTCCTGACCTCGGCAACGCTCACCGTCGACAAGACCTTCAATTACGTGAAGGAGCAGCTGGGACTGGATGAAGCCGAGCAGAAGGGCCGTCTTAAGTCCGCGCAGGTTCCTTCGCCCTTCAAATACAGGGAGCAGGCTCTCGTGCTGATTCCTCGCGATTTTCCGAACATTCGGGGGAGAGACGGAGATCCGCAATTCATAGAGGCGCTGACGAAGTCCATTGCGGAAGTCGCTTCGGTGACCGGAGGACGGATGCTCGTTCTCTTCACGTCCCACCGGATGCTGAAGACGGTGTACGCGCCGCTTAAGGAGATGCTCTCGCCGAGCCGGATCGAAGTGCTTGGGCAAGGGATCGACGGCAGCAGCCGAAGCCGGTTGACGCGGCAATTCCAAGAGCAGTCGAACTCCGTGCTGCTCGGGACAAGCAGCTTCTGGGAAGGAGTGGACCTGCCGGGCGACGCCCTCACTTGCCTGGCAATCGTCCGCCTTCCGTTCCAGCCGCCGAATCATCCGGTGAACGAAGCGAAGTCGGAGCGCCTTACGGCGGAGAAGAAAAATCCGTTCATGAAGCTGTCGCTGCCGCAGGCGGTCATCCGTTTTAAGCAAGGCTTCGGACGGCTCGTACGGACGGCCACGGACAAAGGCATCGTCATTATTTACGACACCCGGGTGATCGACACGAACTACGGCAAATATTTTCTCTATTCGCTGCCGGGTCCCAAGATGGAGCATCTGCCAAATGCCGGCCTGGCAGGAAGAGTAAAGGAATGGCTGGACATCTCGGAGGATAAGCCTGCCGAATCGCAGCCGCAGTCTCAGGAGGGCAAATCGTCATGAAGCCGGAAAAAATATCCGAGGCGGTCGTTCGAAGACTGCCGGTTTATCTTAGATACTTAAGCGAATTAAACAGCACGGACATCCAGACCGTCTCGTCGCAGGAGCTGGGGCGGAAGCTGGATCTGAACCCGGCCCAGATCCGGAAGGATCTCGCTTACTTCGGGGACTTCGGACGCAAGGGCGTCGGGTATAACGTATCTTATCTCATCGAGAAGATTCGCCAGATCCTGCAGTTGGACCAGCCGCGGAACGTCGCTTTGGTCGGCACCGGGAATCTGGGCCGGGCGCTGTGCAATTACAATATGAAGGAGAACGTCAAGATCGTCGCCGTCTTCGATTCCGATCCCTCCAAGATCGGCATGACGATGAATCGCCTGACGGTACAGCCGATGAGCGAGCTGCAAGAAACCGTGAAGGAGAAGGACATCAGCATCGGGATCATCACCGTTCCCGCAAGCGAAGCCCAGAAAGTATCCGATTTGTTCGTCTCGGCCGGGATCCGCGGAATTTTGAATTTTGCCCCCACGGTGCTTCGAACTCCCGACGGAGTCCGGATTCACCATACGGATTTTACGGCGGACTTGCTCAGCTTGGCTTATTACATGGATAATGAAGACGAGAACGTAAGCGACAACGATCAGGGTTGAGGACGAAAGGACAGAGGATAATGACGCGTTGGTTAATCGAGAATGGGTTGTTTGTAACGATGAATCCGGAGCAGCCGATCTTGAACGGGTGGCTGTCCGTTGAAGGTACCGTCATCTCGGCGATGGGCGAAGGAGAGGCTCCGGCGGAGATCCGCGACTTGGCATCGGAGAAAGTAGACGGAACGGGACACCTCTTCCTGCCTGGTCTTATCAATACCCACGGTCATGCGGCGATGTCCCTCTTAAGAGGGTTGGCGGACGATCTGGTACTGCAGGATTGGCTGGAAAACCACATGTGGCCGATGGAAGGCAAGTTTACCGGAGACGACGTCTATTGGGGAACCTCGCTGGCGGCCGCCGAGATGATTCTAAGCGGCACGACGACTTTCCTAGACATGTACGATCATATGGACCGTGTGGCCGAAGTTGTCGAGAAATCGGGAATGCGCGCTACGCTCGCCCGCGGAGTCATCGGCTTGTGTCCGCCGGACGTGCAGACGGCGAAGCTGAACGAAGCGGTCGGCTTCGCGAAGCGATGGCATGGAGGGGCGAACGGACGCATTCAAGTCATGATGTCGCCTCATGCCCCTTATACCTGTCCGCCGGATTACATCGAACGGATCGTCGCCGCCGCCCGCGAGCTGAATCTGCCGCTTCATACCCACATGTCGGAGACGGCCGCCGAAGTGGCCGCCAACGTAAAGGATTACGGTACCCGTCCGGTCGAGCATCTCGATAAGCTTGGCCTGTTCTCGGGACCTTCGCTCGTGGCCCATGCGGTGCATCTGACCGATGAGGAGATCGCCCTTCTGGCGGAACGCGGCGTCGCGGTATCCCATAATCCGGTGAGCAACCTGAAGCTGGCAAGCGGCGTCGCCCGCGTGCCGGAGCTGCTTCGCGCAGGCGTAACGGTGTCTTTGGGAACGGACAGCGCGGCGAGCAACAACAACCTGGACCTGTTCGAAGAGATTCGCCTTGCCGCGCTTCTCCACAAGGGCGTCTCCGGCGACCCGACGGCCGTTCCCGCGGCGGAAGCGCTGCGGATGGGGACGGTATACGGAGCCAACGCGCTCGGTCTCGAAGGCGTTACGGGGATGCTTAAGAGCGGCATGAAAGCCGATTTGATCGGGGTCTCCATTCGCAAGCCGCACTTCGTGCCGGCGACCGATTACGTGTCCCATCTCGTTTATGCCGCATCCGGCGCAGACGTGGCCCACGTGTGGGTCGACGGGAAGCAGCTGCTTCGCGATCGCGAATTGCTGACGCTGGACGTCGAACGGATTCGATATGAAGCGCAGCGCTGCTTCGATAGGCTGCGCGGATGAACATGAGTCTGAGCCGAACCGAGAATCGACGCCGATCGCATGCGATTCCCCCTTGGCGCTGGGCTCTGCTCATCATCGGCTTTCTTGTATTCCTCTGCGTCGCTTTCTTCGTCTACGTTCGGTCGGCGGATTCCGATTATACCGCGGACGAGCGCCAAGCGATTCGAATAGCGAAGACGGAAGCCGGCCTTAAGGAGATCGACGGAACCTATAAGCACGTATGGGAAGAGACCGTATGGGTCGTTGCCGGGACCGATGAGCAAGGGGAGAAGTGGATGGTATGGGAGAGAGCGAACGAAGTCGTCAAAGAGAAGCTCTCCGGCGGCTATAATAAAAACCAGATCGTCTCCCAATTCCGGCTTCAGCATCCAGGGACGAACATCGTGCGAATTCTTCCCGGGTGGTTCCAGAATCAACCGGCATGGGAGATTCGCTATGTCAGCGATCCCGAAACGAAGAGGCAAGCGATCGATTTCTATCAATTCCAGTCGGGAGAGCACCTGAAGACGTACGATCTTCCGGGCAAATAACCATGAATCGAGAAAACCAGAGCCGACCGGCTCTGGTTTTTTCTTATCCGAGGCTATGCCGCTGGCAGGCCTGCCAACCATTAGCGGACGAATTGTCCATCCGAACATGATATAATTCTTGTTGTACGAAGTTGTCGCCATAGAGTATGGATTCCATGATATACAACTAATAATACGTACCTATTAGGGAGGGCATTGCGGTATGAAATTGAGAATCTTGCCGGTTGCGATTACTGCCGTCTTGTCCGCGGCTCTGCTGTTCGGAGGATGGTACGCTTACGGACATTACGGAGTGGAGAAGCCGCTCGAGAAAGTAGCTTCCTCGCTGCCTGGAGTGGTATCGGCAGAAACGAGCAATTCCGTGAATAAAGTCGTTCTGAAGCTGGAGCTGTCATCGGATGCGGACCTGGCGGATATTTATCATAAAGTGGAAACGGAAGGCTCCGGATCGATCGGCGGCAAGAAGCTTGAGCTGGTCGTAAGCGAGCCGGAGAACGAACAATTGGAGAAGGCTTGGAGATCGGCGCTCTTCGGGGTTGCCGAATCGATGGAACATCGGGAATATTCCGGCGTTCAGGACGCGATGGATTCGCTGATGAAGAAAGTCCCGGGTCTGACCGCCGTCACCGAGATGGATGACACGAACGTCTACGTCAGCCTTAAGCTGGGCGACGCGGCGAAGTATGTCATTCTTCCTCGCCAGGCTCAGGAGATGGGGGTGTGGCCGAATGCGTAACTTGCGTAACTACGGCAAAGAGATCGCCGTCGGATTCCTCCCCATTCTGTTTATCTTTCTGATCTTCTCCGGTTTGCCGGCCGTGCCGCTGCTGCTCGGCGTGCTGCTGGTTGCCGGCCTTATGTTCCTCGCCCGCTCGAAAGGCGGCTTGGCGATGGGCGCCGCGGCCAAGAAAGCTCCGTCCAGAGCTCCGCAGACGCTGAGCTTCGACGATATCGGCGGGCAGGAGCAGGCGAAGCGGGAGCTGACGGAAGCCCTCGACTTTCTCGTCAAGCAAGACCGGATTTCGAAGCTCGGCATTCGTCCCTTGAAGGGCATCCTGCTTACGGGCCCTCCGGGAACGGGGAAAACGCTTCTTGCGAAGGCTGCCGCCCAGCATACGCACTCGGCCTTCATTGCCGCATCGGGCAGCGAGTTCGTCGAGATGTATGTCGGCGTCGGCGCCGGCCGCATTCGCGATCTGTTCCAAGAGGCTCGCAAGCAAGCGGCCAAGCAGAAGCTGAACAGCGCCATCGTCTTTATCGACGAGATCGACGGGATCGGCGGCAAGCGGGATGGCGGCCAGCATCGGGAGTACGATCAAACGCTGAACCAATTGTTGACGGAGATGGACGGCATTCAAGGCAGCGAGTTTCCGCGCATCCTGCTCATCGCGGCGACGAACCGCAAGGAGCTGCTGGATCCCGCGCTCTTGCGTCCGGGACGGTTCGATCGTCACATCCAAGTGGACCTTCCGGACAAGTCCGGCCGCGAACACATCCTTAAGCTTCACGCCCGCAACAAGCCGCTCGCCGCGGAAGTATCGCTCGCGAAGGTGGCGGACGAGACGTTTAATTTCTCTGGAGCCCAATTGGAGAGCGTCATGAACGAAGCGGCGATTTACGCGATGCGGGACAACCGGGACGAGATCCTCGCGTCCCACCTGGCGCAGGCGATCGATAAGGTCATGATGGGCGAACGGATGGATCGCGAGACGACGAAGGAAGAGCGGGAGCGGGTAGCCCTGCACGAGCTCGGACACGCGATCGTGGCGGAGACGGTTCGGCCCGGCAGCGTCGCTCAAGTCTCGCTTACGCCCCGCGGACAAGCGCTCGGTTACGTCCGTCACCATCCGCAGCAGGACAGCTACCTTTACACGAAGAGATTCCTAGAGGAGCAGATCATGATCGCCCTCGGCGGAGCGGTGGCGGAGGAGCTGAATTACGGAGGAAGAAGCACGGGCTCGCGCAACGACTTCGAGCAAGCGACGAACATCGCCCGTACGCTGATCGAATCCGGGATGTCGAGCCTCGGCATCGTTCATCCGCAAGCGATCACGACCGAGCAATGGGCGGAGGAGAACGCCGCCATTCTCGAAGAGCTTACCGAGAGGACGAGAAGCCTGCTCGGCGGACATATGGACACCTTCCGCAAGATGCTTGACATCTTAATCCGCGAAGAGACGCTGTCCGGCGAACAATTAAGGCAACAGCTTAAAGCTGTCGCCGCATAAATTCGAATATCATGGCGCTTCCGATCGCACGCGGACGGAGGCGCTTGTTTTATATTCGGGTATTTTGCGGGATAATGGAACCTCGAGTCGGTTTAAATCGTCAAATATTAATGGTTTTTTCCTGCGGCTCGCAACCAAGCGATGGAAGATTGTGTTAGCATAAATAGAGAATAACGCAATTATCTTAATCGACTTCATAAAAATTTTAGAATTATTTTAGATTTAGTGAACCAATTGAGCAATCGTATCGTCAAACAAAGAGGTGGGACGGTTTTGAATTCCGAAGCGAACTTCGATTATTTGAAATACATGACCGACCACGCGGACAAGAAAGCGCTGCTTAGCGATCTGATGACCGCATACGGCCGGGAAGTATGGAACTACGCGTATAGCATTACCCGCAAGAGGGAAATGGCCGACGATATCACGCAAGAAGTCTTCATCAAAGTGTTCAAGAACCTGCACGGCTTCCGAAGCGACGCTTCGGTCAAGACGTGGCTGCTCACGATCACCCGCAACACGGCGATAGACTTCCAGCGCTCGGCGTTTTTCCGCAAGGTGACGCTTACGGATTGGGTGGGAGAAACCGGGGAACGGCGGTCGGCCGAACAAGAAGTCATGGAAAACATGGCTCTGAACGACATGTGGAAGCTGGTCCTGCAACTGCCGGCCAAGTATAGGGAGGTCATTATTTTATACGCCCATAATCAGTTATCCCTCAAAGAGATTGCGGATATGCTGGACGTAACCGAAGGAACGGTCAAATCGCGCATGTTCCACGCCCGCAAGAAATTATCGAAGTTGAAGGAGAAGAACGATCATGGATCCAACCGATAAAGAGCTAAGGGAGCAGCTGGCCGACGGCCCTTTCCCGGGAGGCGGTTTCGACGAACGCTTGCGCAGGCGGATCGAATCGAATCTCGACCGTCCCAGCCGCCGCTCTCGCCCGCGCAGCTTCTGGGCGGTCGGGAGCGCGGCGGCGGTTCTGATCGTCGCGATGGTACTGGGAATCTGGCAATGGTCCGACTCGGGAGCCGGCAAGGAGCAATGGCTTGCGAATCGGTTGAACGAGCCCTCTTCTGCTTCGCAGATGAGCCCCTCCGAGCTTGCCAAGAAAGAAGAGCCCCTGGAGACGGCCATGCTGATCGGCCTTCGCAAGGACGTAGACACGCCGGACGGCGGAACCGTCAGTACCTACCGCACGTTGCTCGTAGCCCCGGAAGGGGAGGAGAAGCTGGAGGTCGCCGCGGAAGGCGAAGGCATCGTGATGCCTTACAACCAATCGTTCTGGCTTCTCGACAGCACGGCGGATGACGGCAGCTCGTCGATGCAGAACATTACCGCTTACGAAGCGTACAGCAGCAAGAAGCTGCTTGCCGTGCCGGAACCGGCGCCGCTGCGCGAGGGCTTAAGTTCGGAGCGCTTGCTCTACGTAGGACATGAGTACGTCGCGGTCGCTCAGGAGGCTTCCCCGGAGGCCGTCGGTTCGGCTTCGGGAGCAGGCGGTTCGGAATTCCGCTTCGTGAAGAGCGTCAAGCAGCTAAGCGAATCGATGGGCATTCCATTTGACCCTGCAACGGAGCCGCATACGACTCTGGAGCAGGTACTGAACCAGGATAACGAGACGGAAGCTTTGCGGACCGGGAACGAGCAGTGGTCCATCGTCCGCCAAGCGGGCGCTTGGATCGGTGCCGTCTATCGCGGCTCGTCCGAATTCGGCGCGTTGAATACGGTAACGGAAGAGGAGAGCAGCCTCGAGCTGCCCGAATCGGTGGCGCGCGACAATTCCCTCGCAATCGATTGGAACGATATTCGCAGCCTCGAGCCATCGGCGCGCGACGCTTATACGTCGTCGAACCGCCAGGTTCTCGCCGTCGTGCTGGATCGGGAGATCAAGGTTTATCCTTACGGCCGGGGGAACGCGGCGGCTGGCGCCCTGGATATCGAACTGGAACCCGGGGAGTCCGTCGTCATGGTGCAATGGTCGGTCGAGCAGAAGTACACCGAGCAGTGGATAACGAAGGTGAACGAGATTTTTCAAGCGGCTTCCTCGTTGAAGTAAGCGTCAATACCGGAATGGCGGCGATAGGGACGATCCCTTAGCCGCCATTTTGCGTTGTCGGAAAGAGTGAGCAAGCGAATACGACGAAATGATTCCCGAGCCGGATAGCGTATCATCCAGGCAACCGTGCTTTTTTTATATTGGCACTTTACTAAATTAACGCATTACTATACTATCGAGGTATAGTGATGAAGGATTTGATCCAAATATTCGTATAGAAAGGATCCGATACCGATGACCATGCAACCGAATCCGAATCCCATCTCCGCGAGAGCGGCGCTTGACCGAATGACGCCCTATACGCCTGGCAAGCCTATATGGGAAGTGAAAAGCGAATACGGTCTCGACCGAATCGTCAAGCTGGCTTCCAACGAGAATCCGCTCGGGCCTTCTCCCAAGGCGCTCGAAGCCGTGAGGGAGCTGCTGCCGGAGCTTCACCGGTATCCGGACGATCGCTCGCGCAAGCTAATCGGAGCGCTGTCGGCGCATTATCGGCTGCCGGAATCCCATTTTATCGCGACGAACGGCGGAGACGAATTCATCAAGCTTCTATCCGAAGCCTATCTGGAGAAAGGGGATGAGGTGGTCCTTCCCGCCCCGACCTTCAGCGAATACGAATTCGGCGCCATTCTGATGGAGGCTGTTATCGTTAAGGTTCCACTGCGCGAAGGGTTCCGTTACTCCGTCGACGACATCCTGGAGCAGGTCGGCGAGCGAACCAAGCTTGTTTATCTCTGTTCGCCGAACAACCCTACGGGCACGTACCTCCCGAGAACGGAGCTAACCAGGCTGCTGGACCGGTTGCCTCGAGGCGTGCTGCTCGTCATCGATGCCGCATATTCGCATTTTGCCTCGGCTGCGGACTATACGGACGGGATGGATTTGATCGCGGCCGGCTACCCCGTCGTCGTGATGCACACGTTCTCCAAGATTTACGGGCTAGCGGGAATCCGCGTGGGCTTCGCGGCGGCGTCCGAAAGCATCGTGGAAGCGATCCTTCGCGTTAAAGAACCGTTTAACGTCAACGCTCTCGCGCAGACGGCCGCCTTGGCCGCTTTAGGAGACAAGGAGCACATCGAAGCCTCTCGCCGGCTTAACGAAAAAGGAAGAAGACAGCTGTACGAAGGATTGGCTCGGTTATCGATTCCGTACGTGGAGAGCATGAGCAACTTCGTGCTTGCCGAGATCGGAGAGCAAGCGGGCGTCGTCTACGAGGAGCTGCTGAAACGCGGCGTCATCGTTCGCCCCGGCCGCGGCTGGGGGCTCGATCGGTGCTTGCGGCTGTCGGTCGGGACGGAAGAGGAGAACTCGTTCTTGCTGGAGCAGCTGTATGTAATTTCGATCACGAAAGGCCTTCTTTTCAAAGATATGTAACGAGATCTCCTTGACTTCGTCGATTTCGTGAAGATGGTCGAATATGATAAGATGGAAGGGAGCCATGAAGCGTTACTAGAGAAAAATAGAGATTCACGGGTGGAGGAATCATATGTTTCGTGACATTGGAGTCGTGGGCGCCGGAACGATGGGACAGAGCATCGCGGAGATGCTTGCCGTCAAGGGACTGGACGTGCATCTGGCGGAGAAGACGCACGAGCGGTTGGAGCAGGCCATGCAAGCCATCGAAGCCAGCCTGGATCGGCAGATCGAGCGCTGGGCGATTACCCAAGCCGAGAAGAAATTAATTCTTAATCGCATACATACCGAGCCGTCGCTCGAGCATCTGGCCGAGTGCGATCTCGTCATCGAGACGATCTCGGAGGAGCTGGAGAGCAAGAAGCAGATTTTCGCCCAGTTGGATGCGATCCTTCCGGAGAATACCATTCTGGCGAGCAATACGTCGACGCTGAGCTTGACCGAGCTTGCCGCGGAGACGAACCGTCCGAAGCGGGTCATCGGCATGCATTTCGTTTATCCCGCGCTCCGCATCGATCTGGTCGAGATCATCCGCGGGCTGCAGACGTCGGACGAGACGTTCCAGCAGACGAAGGATTTCGTCGAGCGGGTGCTGAACAAGAAGGGCGTCATGGTGTACGAATCGCCGGGCTTCGTCACGACAAGGCTGATCTGCCTTCTNATCAACGAGGCGCTCCATCTTCTGGAGGANGGGGTCGCTTCGCCGGAGGATATCGACGCTTCCATGCGNATCGGCTACCAGTTCGAGCACGGNCCNCTCGAGATGGCGGACCGCTTCGGACTCGATTCGGTACTGGCCGCCCTGGAGAGAATGTTCCGGGAATACGGCGAGCTCAAGTACAGACCCTCCATCCTGCTCAAAAAGAAGGTTCGCGCGGGTCAGCTCGGGGTCAAGACGGGCGAAGGGTTTTTCCAATACGATAAGGACGGGGGCCGCCTCTCATGAACGTGTTAGTCATCAATGCGGGAAGCTCCTCCCTCAAATATCAGCTTTACAATATGGTCGACGAGTCCGTTCTGGCCAAAGGAAGGGTCGAGCGGATCGGCATGGACTCCTCCATTCTCACCCACGAGGTGGAAGGGAAGCCGGAGGTTCGCGAGGTCAGCGAAATTCTGGAGCATACGACGGCGGTGCGCAAGGTGCTGGACATGCTGACGAATCGACGGTTCGGCGTGCTTAAATCCATCAACGACATTCAAGCGGTCGGCCATCGGATCGTTCACGGCGGGGAATCGTTTAAGCAGTCGGTACTCATCGACGCGGACGTGAAGCTGGAGATCAAGAAGCTGTTCGATTTGGCTCCGCTTCACAATCCGGCGCACATGATGGGCATACTCGCGGTAGAGGCGAACCTGCCGGACGTTCCGCAGGCGGTCGTTTTCGACACGGCTTTCCACCAGACGATGCCGAAGTCTTCCTATTTATATGCCATTCCGATGGTGCTCTACAACAAGCATAAAATCCGCCGCTACGGCTTCCACGGCACTTCGCACGATTATGTGAGCAAGCAGGCGGCGCAGTTCCTGGGCAAGCCGATCGAAGAGCTCAAGATCGTCAGCTGCCACATCGGCAACGGGGCCAGCTGCACCGCGATCCTGGGCGGCAAATCGTTCGATACGAGCATGGGCATGACTCCACTCGAGGGTCTCATGATGGGGACGCGCAGCGGCGACTTGGATCCGGCCATCGTACCTTATACGATCGGCAAAGAGGATCTGACCTTGAACGAAGTGAATTCCATGCTGAACAAGCATAGCGGACTCATGGCGATCTCGGGCATCAGCAGCGACATGAGAGAGGTCGTTCAAGCGATGGAGGAAGGCAACGAGTCGGCCCGTTTGGCGTTCGAGATGTATACCTACCGCATCCGCAAGTACATCGGAGCCTATGCGGCGGCCATGAACGGCCTCGATGTCGTCCTGTTCACGGCAGGCGTCGGAGAGAATTCGGCTCCGCTCCGCAAGAAGGTATGCGAAGGGCTGACGTTCCTGGGCGTCGAGCTAGACGAAGAACGCAATCAGGTCCGCTCCGGCGAGACTCGCCGGATTACGAGAGACGGCTCGAAGGTCGAAGCGCTCGTCGTTCCTACGAACGAGGAGCTGCTTATCGCTCGCGATACGTACAGCCTTCTGAAAGCCGAATAAACGAGAGAGCCTTAAGCGTCGTTACGGCGCGTCAATTACGAAAGGAGGAGATGAGCCCTTGTCCTTGAACGATCGCAACGCGCTTGCGCAAGGTTTGGCCGCCGCGTATTCGGACGGCTCAGTCAGCTTGCCTTATGCGCTTCTGCGCAGTTATCGCTCCTTGAAGCTGACGGATACGGAGTGCATGATGATCATTCAGCTTATGGCGTACCGCCAGCTCGAGCAGAATGAATTCCCTACGATGGAACAGCTGCAGGTCAGGCTCGGCGCTTCTCCGGACGGAATCGGCCATGCGATGCAGAAGCTGGTCAAGAACGGCTTCGTCAGCATTGACGAGGTCGTGGATCCGAATACCGGCGTTCAAGCGGAGAGATATAATCTAAACGGCTTGTACCAGAAGATCGCCGCGCTGCTCGCGGCCGGGGAATTGCCTTTAGGCGGACCGGAATCGGACGATTCCTTCGCGCCGAGGCGAGGGTCCGAACGGCCGATTCCGGCCGCGGCGACGGCCGAACCCAATCTGTTCAGCGTCTTCGAGCAGGAGTTCGGGCGTCCGCTCACTCCGATGGAAGTCGAGACGATCAACGGCTGGATGGACAACGACGGGTACCCGAACGAGCTGATTCTGTTCGCCCTCAAGGAATCCGTATTCGCCGGCAAGCTTCACTTCCGCTATATCGACCGGATTCTGCTGGAATGGAGCCGCAACCGCGTGACCAGCGTCGACGACGCGAGGGCCCACGCCCAGAAATTCCGAACCGGCCGCTAATTCGAATAAGATTGGATTCCGCGATAATCGAGAGCCGCGCTCTTTCCCGATAAAGGAGAGAGCGCGGCTCTTGTTGTCTGGAAGAGCGCGCACCCGGCGATGGGCGGACGCATAAGATAGCTATGTGCTGCGATACTGGCGGCTTGAAGGGAGGAACGTCATGCTTACGGGAGTGAACGTTGTTCTCGCGGGAGGCGACGCTCGGCAGTTGGAGGTCATCCGCCGCCTGACGGAGCTTGACGCGACGGTGACGATCATCGGATTCGACCGCTTGGATACTCCGTTTCCGGGCGTAACGAAGGCGGAGTGGACCGAGGAAGCCCTGCGCAACGCGGATGCGCTGGTGCTGCCTCCGGTAGGGACGGAGGACGACGGGACGATCTCCGCGATCTTTACCGATAAGGAGTTGAAGCTGACCGAAGCGTTCATCGGCAATCTGCCCCCGGCCTGCCGGATTTATTGCGGCATGGCGAAAGGGTACTTAAAGAAGCTATGCGCCAGCCATCAGCTCGGGCTTGTCGAATTGTTCGAGAGGGACGACGTGGCCATCTACAATTCGATCCCGACGGCGGAAGGCGCCTTGATGATGGCGATTCAGCATACCGATATCACCATCCACGGCTCCAATTGCATGGTGCTCGGACTGGGCAGAACGGGGCTGACGATGGCCCGGACGCTGCAAGCGCTGGGCGCTCGCGTGAAGACCGGAGTGCGGCGGGCGGAGACTTACGCAAGGGCGTTCGAGATGGGCTTCGAGCCCTTCTATATGGCGGATTTGGCGCGTCAGGCGGGGAATATCGACTTGCTTTTTAATACGATACCTAATATGATAGTCACAGCACAGGTGATCGCGGGACTCCCCCTGCGCGCGGTTATAATCGACCTTGCTTCGAAGCCGGGCGGCACTGATTTTCGCTTCGCGGAGAAGCGCGGAATCAAGGCCATGCTCGCTCCCGGATTGCCGGGAATCGTAGCTCCGAAGACCGCCGGTCGAATTATCGCGAATGGTCTTATCCAGATGTTGCTGGAAGATCAACGACTACGGGGGAATGAACCATGAATTGGCAGGGAGTGACCGTCGGCTACGCGCTGACCGGTTCCCATTGCACGCTAGCGGAAGTGCTGCCTCAGATTCAGAGATTCACGGATGCTGGCGCGAACGTCGTTCCGATCGTCAGTTCGACCATCATGATGACGGATACGCGCTTCGGAACCTCGGAGCACTGGCAGTCCGAGCTGCGGCGAATAACGGGCAATGAACTTATCTCATCCATCGTGGACGCGGAGCCGCTCGGACCCTCGAAGAAGCTAGACGTGCTAGCCATAGCGCCTTGCACCGGAAGCACGACCAGCCGGCTGGCCAACGCGTTGACCGATAGCCCGGTCCTTATGGCGGCCAAGGCGCAGATGCGCAATTTGCGTCCGCTCGTGCTCGCGATCTCGACGAACGACGGACTCGGCCTCAATGCCGCGAACATCGCGAAGCTGCTTGTCGCCAAGAACATTTATTTCGTTCCGTTCGGTCAGGATAATCCGCAGGCCAAGCCGAACTCCCTCGTGGCGAGGATGGATTTGGTCATGGAGACCTGCGAAGCGGCTCTGCAAGGCAAACAGCTTCAACCGATGCTTATCGAGCGATTCTTGTACGCTTGAGCCATATGATAGTGAACGCTAGGGATAAAGATTCGACTCTCTTCGCTGCTTTGGACTTCCACTCTGGCTGTCTGGAAGGAAGATGAGAGCGATGATCATCGTACAGAAATTCGGAGGGACGTCGCTGTCGGACGAATACAGTCGACAGCACGTCCTCCGTCATATCAGGCGCGAGAAAGCGGAAGGCAACCGGCTTGTCGTCGTCGTCTCCGCAATGGGAAGGCGCGGAGAGCCGTACGCCACCGATACGCTTCTGGATTGGATAGCCCAGAACGGCAATTCTTTGCCGGAACGAGAGAAGGACCTGCTGCTTAGCTGCGGCGAATTGATCTCCGCGGCTACGTTGTGCAGCTTGCTTAATCGCGAAGGCATTCCGGCGGTCGCCCTGACGGGCGGCCAAGCGGGAATCCGCACGGATGCCAGGTTTGGTTTTGCCAGGATCGTCGACGTGAATAGCGCGAGAATTCTGGAGTATCTCGAAGAAGACAAGGTTGTCGTCGTCGCCGGATTCCAAGGCGCGACGGAAGACGGGGAAGTCACGACGCTGGGCAGGGGAGGAAGCGATACTTCCGCAACCGCCCTGGGAGCGGCTCTTCCGGCCGGAATCGTCGATATCTATACCGATGTCGACGGCATCCTGACCGCCGATCCGCGGATGGTCAGCGAAGCGCGGCCGCTCGCCATGGTTAGCTATGAAGAGATCTGCAACATGGCCTATAACGGAGCCAAGGTGATCCATCCCCGCGCGGTCGAGATCGCGATGAGGGCAGGGGTGCCCGTCCGCGTCCGATCGACCTTCTCCGAAGGGCTGGGAACGCTCGTCACGCATGCCGATTCCGTCCGCAGGCAAGGCGGGTGGACCGATCGAACCGTAACCGGCTTGGCTCACGTCAAGGGGGTTACCCAGCTAGCGGTGGAGACCGATAACGGTCCGTCCGACGTTCAGCTGCGCGTATTCCGGGCGATGGCGCTGAGCGGGATCAGCGTGGACTTCATCAACGTCACTCCCGCCGGAGTGCTGTATACGGTGACGGATCAAGACGCGCCTCAGGCGGTACGGCTGCTGGAAGAGATGCGGTTCAGCGCCAGGGTCCGTTCGGGGTGCGCCAAGGTCTCCGTCATCGGAGGCGGAATGAACGGCGAGCCCGGAGTCATGGCGAGAATCGTGGAAGCGTTGACGGCGGCCAATATTCCCATTCTGCAATCGGCAGACTCCAATACGACGATCTGGGTATTGGTGGCTGAAGACGATATGGTGCCTGCTCTGCAGGCGCTGCACGCCGCGTTCGGCCTGCATCTCGCCCCTACCCGATAGGGGCGAGTTCGCCGAATGCGGCTGCGTGTTTGAACAAAGTGTTATAACCGGCAGAGAGCGTAAGCCTATGCGGGAGCTATATGGATAGACAAGGACAGACCAGATTTCGATTTTGCGTATTTTTCAGAAAAGAGAATTCATTCAAGTGACGGAACCATCCTAGAGGAGGAAGGACAATGAGCTTTGGACGGCTGATTACGGCGATGGTAACCCCGTTCGACGAGCAGTTGAGGATCAATTGGGAAGAGACGGGTCGTCTGATCGATTACTTGATCGAAGAACAGAAATCGGACAGCTTGGTCGTATGCGGAACGACCGGCGAATCCCCTACGCTTAAGGACGACGAGAAGGAAGCGCTGTTCCGCTTCGCGGTCGAGCGCGCGGCGGGACGCTGCCGCATTATCGCCGGTACGGGAAGCAACGACACCGATCATTCGATTCATCTGACGAAGATTGCCGAGAAGGCCGGAGTAGACGGCGTATTGCTTGTGGTGCCGTATTATAACAAGCCTAACCAAGAAGGAATGTACAGGCACTTCAAAGCCATCGCTGAATCGACGGGATTGCCTGTCATTCTGTACAACGTCCCGAGCCGGACCGTCGCCAGCTTGTCCGCGGCGACCACCCTTCGTCTCGCGGCCATTCCGAACATCGTCGCGACGAAGGAATGCGCTTCGATCGAGCAGATCACGGAGCTGGTGATCGGGGCTCCGGAAGGCTTCACCGTCTATTCCGGGGACGACGGGATTGCCCTCCCGACGATTGCCGTCGGCGGTTATGGCATTATCAGCGTGGCGAGCCACTTGGTGGGAGCCGACATGAAGCAGATGATCTCCGCCTACCTCGACGGCCGCGTTAAAGATGCGGTCGCCCTCAACAACCGTCTTTTCCCTATCTTCAAAGGCTTGTTCCAGTGCCCACATCCGGTACCGAATCCGGTTGCGGTCAAGTATGCCCTTCAGCTGAAGGGAATCGCCGTCGGAGGAGTGCGTCTCCCGCTTGCCGGGCCTTCCGACGAAGAAGCGGAGTTCATTCGCAAGCTTATCGCGGAATAATAAATAAGCATGAAGGCGGCTTCATTCTGCCTATAACTTCGAATACACAGGGGATTGGATGCCGGAAACGGCGGTTGAATTCAATCTTTCCCTTCATGTATAATAAACATTGAGTGATTGGGTGCGGCCATATTTTGCAACTTGACAATTCCATAGGAGCGGGATCGTCGAACTAATGTAGGAGGTACTAGACTTGTCCAAGAAGAACAACCAAGACAAATTAATCATTTCAGCGCTAGGCGGCGCCGGCGAGATCGGGAAGAACATGTACATGGTTCAATATGCCAACGACATTGTCATCGTCGACGCCGGCCTGAAATTCCCGGAGGAGGAGATGCTCGGAATCGATGTCGTCATTCCCGACATCACCTACCTGACGGAGAACCGCGAGAAAGTAAGAGCGATACTGGTAACCCATGGTCACGAAGACCATATCGGCGGGCTGCCGTACGTTCTGCGCCAATTGAACGTCCCGGTGTACGGAATGAGGCTGACTCTCGGCCTGATCGAGAACAAGCTGAAGGAAGCGGGACTTCTGGGCGAAACGAAACGAATCCTGATCGATCCCGACTCGGAGATTCAATTCGGGACGATCAAGGCAAGCTTCTTCCGGACGAACCACAGCATCCCGGATTCCGTCGGCATCGCCCTCGAGACTCCGGAAGGCGTCGTCGTCCATACGGGAGACTTCAAGTTCGACCATACGCCGGTGAACGATCGGCATGCGGATATCCAGCGCATGGCGGAGATCGGCAGCCGCGGCGTCCTGGCTCTTCTCTCGGATAGCACGAATGCCGAGCGTCCGGGCTTTACGCCGTCGGAGAGCAGCATCGGTTCGGAGATGACCGCCATCTTCCGCAGCGCGAAGCAGCGCGTCGTCGTGGCGACCTTCGCGTCCAACGTGCATCGGATTCAGCAGATCATCGACGCCGCGGCGGAGACCCGCCGCAAGCTGACGGTCATCGGCAGAAGCATGGTGAACATGGTCAGCATCGCTTCCGAGCTGGGTTACCTGAACATTCCGGAAGGCATGCTGATCGAGCCCGAAGAAGTAAACAAGCTTCCGGCGGATCGCGTGGCGATCCTCTCGACGGGAAGCCAAGGCGAGCCGATGTCGGCGCTCACCCGAATGGCGAGATCGACGCATCGCAAGGTGGACATTCTCCCCGGCGATACGGTCATCATCTCGGCCAACACGATTCCGGGCAACGAGCGTTATGTCGGCCGTACGGTAGACGAGCTGATGCGTCTAGGCGCGTATGTCATTTACGGGCCCGGGTCCGTCACGGGCGTACACGTCTCGGGTCACGGCAGCGCGGAAGAGCTCAAGCTGATGCTTAACTTGATGCGTCCGAAGTTCTTTATCCCGATCCACGGGGAATACCGGATGCTTCGTCACCACGGCCTGCTGGCGGAATCGGTGGGCATCGAGAAGGAGAACATCTTCCTGGTGGACAACGGGGACACCGTGGAGATCCAGAACGGGGTCGCTCGCAAGGCCGGCAAGATTCCTTCCGGCAACGTGTTGATCGACGGCTTGGGCGTCGGCGACGTGGGCAATATCGTTCTGCGCGATCGCAAGCTGCTGTCGCAAGACGGAATTCTCGTCGTCGTGGTTACGCTCTCCAAGCAAGACGGCGCCATCATGTCGGGACCGGATATCATCTCCCGCGGATTCGTCTACGTACGGGAATCCGAAGGATTGCTTGAAGAAGCGAACCGTATCGTAACGGGTACGCTGCAGAAGCTTATGAGCGAGAACGTCAACGAATGGGCGTCTCTGAAGACCAACGTCAAGGATTCGCTCGGCCGTTTCTTATTCGAACAAACAAGAAGAAGACCGATGATCCTGCCGATCATTATGGAAGTATAAGCTTT
>Ga0065721_10004314_pt1 | contig 31518 bp, 53 predicted proteins | sample Mesricmetagenome_FD_59108 | JGI IMG/M metagenome (GOLD analysis project Ga0065721, IMG submission 59108) | Mesophilic microbial community from rice straw/compost enrichment Sample: eDNA_1 v2 (version 2) | ecosystem: Engineered > Solid waste > Grass > Composting > Bioreactor | place: USA: Davis...
CGTTAAGAATGGCGATGAACGCGAACAAACCGCCCAGAGCAAGCACGAAATAGACCAATACGGACAATGCTTCTCCTCCTTCTTACCAAGTAATATAGCCTGATTTGCGAAGGATCGTCCTGGCCATGACGTTCATCTCGGGTATCGGCTCTTTTAAGCTGAAGTATCCCAATTCCGTTCCTTCGTCGTCATTGATCTGGAGGTTTCCTTTTACTTTATGCGCCTCATAAACGACAATCGCGTTATACACTTCGTCTCCGTGAGGATACTGGTAGTACATATCGCTGCCGGATAACGTCGTGATAAATCTCATCTCTTCCGTGTGCAGGCCGGCTTCCTCATGAAGTTCCCGATGAGCCGCCTCTTCGAACGATTCGGCCAGCTCCAGAGCTCCGCCAATCGTTCCCCAATCCCCGGAATCGGTTCGTTTCTGCAGCAGGATCTCCTTGTCCTCGTTAAGAACGATTACCGTAACCCCGGTCAGGATGATCGGCCTCGTTCCGACTATTTTCCTCAAGTCTGCTTTGTATCCCATGACGTGTCTCCTTATGCAAGTCGTAAAGTTGTGCCATTATTCGATCTGAAGCAAGACCTAAACCTCTTCTTCCAATGTCCCTAAGCCACATAATAGATTAAAAAGGACCTGCAGCTGCAGATCCCGCTAGTATAGGCGTTACTTGTATTCAATTAGTCCAATCCCGTTCCCGACGGGATCGACCAGATAAGCCAGGTAGAATTCGTCGAACTCCATCTTGTCTCTAACGATCTGAGCTCCCGCTTCCACCGATTTACGAATGGAATCCTCAATGTTATCGACCGCGATTTGAATCCTTGTTCCATGCGGGAAATCCTGAGGGCCCTTCGATATCCCGCCGTGGATGCCGGGTTTATCATCGTCTCCGGTCGTTACCGGATAGTACCCCCAATTAGACTCTCCGACCTTCCATCCGAAAACATTCGAATAAAACTCCGCCGCGCGCTCCGGATCCTGGCTGCTCAGATCAAACAATACGACTCTTCCCATTGGAGTTCCTCCATAATTGGAATGATTACCCATAACGATAATACCGAATGTTTGTTCGTGCGTAAAGCGGTATTGGAGTTATTTAACACATCTTTAATATTGCCTGTCTCTTAAATCCTTATCGTCAAACCAAACCTTGATGGATTCGATACGTTCGGTTCCATAAAACTGAATGGCGTATTCCCCGTTCTGGTAAATATTCTCCGTAGTATGCTTATAGTCCTTAAACTTAATAGTTCCGCCGATTCCTTCACAGGATCCCCGGCTTTTATTCCATAGAGAGAGTAATTCGGATTCGAGAACTCGATCTGTCCAACTAGGCCATAAAAATCGTTGTCCGGGTCTCCCGCAAACCCGATGGACAGCGCTTTAGACGCATACATTCGAAAATGACCGCCAAAGCCTTCTTGATACTCTCCTTCTCCTAACAAGGCGACGATTTGATCTTCCGTTAAATGCAGCTTAACCCCATCCGTGACTAGTTGATTATTTATATTGTCATAGGTTTCCAAGCCGGACTTAAGCGGCGAATCGGGATTCTTAAACACTATCCAAAATACGATGATTAAGAAAATCACAACGATCAGCGCTAGTACTCTTACTCTTCGTCTCATGGGCTCACCCCTTAACGGGAGTTATCCCTTGTCCGACTCTATTTCCTTGAGCCGTTTCTCAACCCGAACAAACATTAGCATAAAGGTCAGAGCCATCAACCCCATTAGCAGAAACGTAATAACCACACTCTTGAATAATAAACTAAGGATACCTCCCGCGATCAAAAAGAGGATCCCGAACTGTTGCATCTTTATCGCGCTGAATCGGTTACCTTCGTTCCAAAGCTCCATATTTTTCATGGACCTTCGGGTTCGATACCCGTAGATCGCATTCCTTTCCTTAGGGGGATACTTCTTGAGAATGGCACCGCCAACAAACATAATGAGCGCTATAATAAAAGTCAAAATTAGGTTCGCGATTTGGCTTTGTTCCATGTCCATCTCCTTTGATTCATTCTCCTTGCCAATCCACTTCGTTCATGGACGGGTTCAAGTCTTCACCTTCTATCACGATGGCCGCCATTCCCAGGCTAGAACCGGATTCATGCATTTCCCCCGGCTCCCAATACGCGGCTTGACCGGCCGCGATGTCAACCTTTTTCCCTTCTTTGCCGACAACCCAACCCTGCCCGCTTATCACGACGAATAACTGGTGAATTGGCGCTTGATGCGCTCCTACGATGCCATCCGGTTCAACGAAGATGCATCCCACGTGGATCGGTTTATCGTGCTTCATGATTTTCGAGAAAAACGCATTTTGACTATGATAAGCCGTAATTTCTTTACCCGTCCCTTTGTCGAAGCTAAAGATTCTCATAAAATTAATCCGCCTTAGACTCTTTTATCCATAACGATACCACTTCTAGCAGCTTCTCTTTCTTCGCTTCGACATCGTCCATGGAAGATAGCTTTACGACAGCTCGATCATCCGTTACCCACTCAAGCAGATGAGTCGGATCGTCGAATAGCTTGCCCCTGTCTTGTCTTGAAACCGATTTAGAACCGCAATGGAAAATAAGACGGAACCCCTCCTTGCCGTGCAAGTTAAAGGTAATCCGATCTTCGCCATTCACGCAAAAGCTAGGAGCATTCCACTTGATATGTTCCGTAAGTTGATCGTCTGCGCTAAGGATGATCTGTCGAACATGTTCAATCTCCCGCTTATAAGGATGGTCAAGGTCGGCAAGAAAGTGAATGACCTGATCCGGACCGGAGAGTTTCTTGGATTTTTGCTCAGGCATAACCTATCCTCCTTCAGTTCAATCCCCATTGAGTTCTATTCCGATCGGCGTGGGATACCCGTCCATGCTTCGGGCATTTTTATTTTTGCGATACTCTTTAAGTCCGTCTTCCCCTTTCTTATTAGCCCATTCGATAAGCAAACTCCGCTCACCTTCGTAGGCATAATAAGGAACGCTGAACCCGCAGGATGTCTTCACGATATCAATATTCGATACGATGATTTGTCTCGCCCCAGGCAATAACTCAAAGTGACCCGCTAATTCATCCCATTCCTCGCTACCCGGCAGAACAACCTGCCCATCGCCAAAAAGCCGCAAAATAAGAGGTTTGCCCTGAAACGAAATAAACATGAAGGTGATTCGATTCGTATCCAAAAGATGAGCGCTCGTTTCATTGCCGCTGCCCGTTAAATCGAGATAAGCCACTTTGTTGGGGGTCAAAATCCGAAACGCGTCATGTCCCTTAGGGGATAGATTGACATGCCCCTCCCGGCCTGCCGTTCCAACGAAAAACAGATGCTGTTCCTTGATAAACTCCGCATGGTCGGGCAGAATCTCGCGATATTCTTTTCCCATGAACCGATCAACTCCTATCGAGTATATCTATGATTTCTTGATTAATAAGCTCCGCTTGCTCGTGATTAATCGCATGCCCGGTGTTGTTAATGATTTTGTAATTTAACTTGTTATCATCAAGCCGCTTTATTGCTTTGGGATAATTGGTTAATCGGTCCTGCTCTCCAATCAGAAAAACGACCTTGTCCCTCAACTCGGATATTTCGGAGTCGCTGTTGATCTCTATTTTATGCCGCATCATCGATTTATTGTTGAAGTACTTCAATAAGTAGTACCAGTGCTTCATCAGGACATCATTCTCTTCGAATACGGAGTAATTAGGTCCGCTTAGCTTTCTTAGCAATTTTTTGCAGTTTTTCTCGGATGGTATCAATGCCTCAGGCAGAAAAGCCGACATCATCTTGGTCATGACTTCAAATTGACTGGATGGGATTCGCCCTGCCAGACCTATGGCCTTGCTTACCTTCTCTGGCCTCTTTAACGTATAGTGATAAGCTAAGTACGCCCCGTAGGACACTCCGCAGATATTGGTCTTATGTATTTCTAGAGCGTTTAAAATCTCGTCAATCCAAGTCGCTTGATTGAAGCTTCTGTAATAATCGGCGTTAGGCTCGCTTTTGCCCGACCCTCCGATGGCATCAACGGAAATGGTGTAAAAATGCTTGGACAGCTCCTCGATATTATAAATCCACATCATGGCTGAATTATCGGCGGTTCCATGAAACAGTAATAGTGGAGGATTCTGACGGTCTCCGGCGGTAATAATATGCGTTCCCCCGTAGCTCGTCTCGATATCCTTCTCCTGCCAATCCGTTTCCCATGAATTCAACAACGTATCGTACGAATCCATGATCAATTGTCTTCCGGCTGGGCTTTTGTATCGGTTCATCTTTGTCATCCTTTCTTAGCTCTAATATGCTATTTTATGACAAAGTCCTTATATGGAATTGTATCCCAAACCGGAAACGGTTTCACTAGACCTGCGACCGATCCGTCGTTCATAAATAGGTTCTAATCTTATATAAAAGCCATGTTTTTATGATGGATTCTCTGGCCTTGTGAGTCGCGACCTTATCCAAGAATTCGAAGTCTTCTATACCGACATCCAATCTTAGTTCGGGTTGTATTTCTTGTTTACAAATCCACTCATCAAAATAAACCCTGCCTATATTCGTTTGTTCAAATAATTCTGAAGATAAAAAAATAAACGGTTCCCTCAGTCCATGGAGTTTTGTCCCACGTCTCTTGCGTTAATGAGAAGTAATAAAATCTCTTATTATTCCGTGCTTTAAAGCAGCCGTTTCTAAAATTAGGAACAACTTTACTTCTATCTAAGACAGCGTAGAAAATAGACCAAATGCCATCTTTCGAAGCAAAAACGGCATCGACGTATTTACCGTTGTATAACGTTTGCCTTCTGGTCTCAAACAAATGGATTTCTCTGTTATTGGATCCATGAACGACTTTTGTATGGCTTTATTATAAATTCGTGTAAAATCATTGATTTCCTCATTAGAAAAATCCGGTTCAATCCTTTGATAGAATAACAGTTTCAATATGAAAGTTATTATTAGAAATTTCCTCCTTTCTGGTCTAATAGAAGTACACTGCATTAATTTTTATAATCGTGTTTTTCAATTCTGTCTCTAGCTAAGGATCTAATTTCCTCATCCTCGTCATTCGCGAGCACCTGTAACACACGAAGTACTGTCTTCTTGTTACTCACAATGGATCTTCGAACTAGAACTTCTTTATCATTTGATAATTTCATTTGAAGATTTTCCGTAATTCTATTTTTTGAGCCAATCATATGTCTTACCCGCCATTCACAGCTATCCGATAAAACATCCAGTATTTCAATTGGTACAGATTTATTCTGTGCTACCCAGAAATGCATTTCTTCATACTTTTCTAATATATCTCTCCACACTTCTATTGGTGCTTCATCCCAGGCTGCTCTAATATACTCCTCTGGGTTATCACTAGTACGTAGTTTATAAAATTCTTCTGCAGATGTAATCATATTATCGTTATTCTCTTTTCAATTAGTTTCAATGATTTTTTCAATTTCTTTATCCAATTGTATTACTAGCTTCATATAGCTCTCTCCATAAGCGAAATCTGATAAGGATCCCTTTCCTGTAGTTATTTTTCTGATGTCTTTAAGAGCTATTAATTGAGACGATTTTTCACCGCTTTGAATTTCAATTACTCGTTCCTGAATCCAGTTAATTTGGGAGTCAGAAACTTTCTCTTTTTTAAAGCATTCAATAATTTGCAAGAGAAGATTTATTATTTGCTTCATCAGACTCCTCCGTATTTAAAAAAGGTTTGATTTAATGGATCTAATCTATGTTGTCTCACCAAATCAAAATCCTGTAAGTTGTTTATAAAAACCCACGCTTCCTTTTTCTATTTTGAATAAGCTACAAAAAATACCGGGAGTGTTTGTGATGACTTGGTTTCCGGAGTTTCCTCCATTTCCAATCCCCCCAATACCGCCTATTCCACCAGTACCTCCAGTGCCGCCAGCTCCCCCTGTTCCTCCTAGAGGCGGCCGATAAAGCCCGAGTTCTATTCGATATCCAACCGAGATGTATCTGGTATATGAATCGACTTTACAAATTCACCTTGTAATTCAATGTTAATTCATCTCCAGGCAAGCCTCTGATTCCCCAATTATTTTTGGGTGTTACAAATATGGTTACTTCAATATCATTAGGATCAAATCCAATATCTCTCAATCTCTCAAAAATCAAACTAACCAGTTTTTTCTTAACTTCATCAGATCGTCCTACAAACATACTTATTTCAATTATTGTATTCTTTACTGAGCGATCTTTAGAATATAAAAATTCGTTGTTCAATAAAATAAAGCGCTGAAACTTCTTGTCCTAAGGCACTCTTAACGACTCCATTAGGCAGGAGTGTAAAGTTTCTGAGAACTGTTTCTGAACTGGTTTTAATGATTCATAGAGTCCGTAAATTTTCACTTGAGCCACGTAATCCCTTCCTCCTTTAACTCTTTTCATCCAATTTTCTAGAAATCTCTTTTAGAACTGACAAAACATTATTGAGAGCAATCAATATAAAGCCAAGAAGCACATATGTAACAATCTCTTGAGTAAAAAACGATATCACGCCAAGTATTCCAGCATACAAACAATATAGAAATATTCTCATTATACCTCCTGTATTTTCCTAGCAGTTTTATTGGCATGAAACTAATCTTCCCCGTCAATTTCTTCAGCCTAGTTCGAGGGCCTCTCTCCATCTTCAAAAGCCCTTACTATTCTCTTCGGGGCAACACTACTCCATGCTTTTATTATTAATCCTTTTAACTCTTTCGGTGATACTGTATTTAGATTTATATGCATATAATTCAGATTGGCAAAAGTGTCTGGAACACTATAAGTATCTGGAGCCATTGTGGTAAATATTGTTCGATCTTCCCCAACGGTCTTAACTGTTAAGGTGTAACCATCAGGCTGTAATGTAGCAAAGATCTTATTGTTTATTCGATATGACGGTTTGCCAAAATGATCCATTTCTTTTGTTGCTGGTAATGTCATAATAAATTGACGGATTTCATCGAATTGAAACAATTGATACACCTCACTTAGGTCTGAGCCATAAGTTTTTGCCAAATGAATTCATCTGACTATTGTATTGAAAAACTGCCTACCATCTTTTCATTAAGCTTTGCGACATACAATTCAGTTTTCCGGTAAATCTAGCACAGAATCTCGAATAATGAATTGGTTCTCCACTGTAATATGCCTCTATTCTCCAGCCATGCAGCATCTTCTAACCATAGCGCCATTGTCCCTCCGAATTATCTTTACTACGGATTTCATCGAAGAATCCTCCTCCAACATTTGTTTCCGAACCTCTTCTTATGTTGTTTACTAATTGGAATTGTATCCCATTTCTCGTGTTTTTTCACTAATTCATTAAAACAAAAATGCCTTGGTCTATTTACTAAGACCAAGAGCAGTATTTCATTCTTCATTATATTTAAGGCTCGTGATATTTTTTTCTAATATTGTATGCGCCGTAACGATTGATATCCTCAATTGCTTTATTCCCGTATAACTCGATAACTGCAGCCTCATTTAAGACATTTGACTCTTTTGTTTGACCATCGAACTGAACGATCTTTCCATCCTTCACAACATATAACGTCTCCACATGAATCGCTCCTTCCATAATCGTATTTAACTAGTAATGCTATCCTAATCTATTCGTTAATTTAATGATCTTTCCTTCCTGCTCTATCGCTATTCAAGTATTAAAATTATTATAAAGGAGCTGCGCTATGACTCTAATTTCTTATGCATACAGAGAATTCGGTTATCGCTGATGTATTCACACGTCCCACCGACTTAAGGCTGCGAATGCAGCCGGACGCGATGCGCTTAGTCGGTGCGGATGTGTCCGCTGATTCCACTTCTCTGCCGTTCCCTTCTAGCGGACCGAGGAGCCACTAGGCTCCGACGCGTGGATATGATGTTATGTGATGTCCATGCCTTCCTGAACTAGCGTAACCATATATATTCTTTAGTAGGTCGCCCAATATGTTTATCATCTGAAAACTCAACAACTTCACTTTTTTTATCTTTTGAAATTGATACAGCCCAAGAGGATCTATCTAGGTCTGCTAATTTATAATCGTATCCGATTCTATAAAAACCAAGATCAATTGCTTTAAATGAATTAATAGTTATCTCTAGTTTTGGACCTTCGTACCAATCTATGTATCCATGAACATTAGGTAAATAAATTATTACTCTAGAGTCTGAATCTTTGTTTGTTGAATAGAGTTTAAAAAATTCCTTTCTGGTTTCTGTTTTATCTTGAAGAGTTTTTAACAATTGATCGCTTACATCATCAACATCAAGTATTACATCAGATATTTTTTTGCCCGTTTTTTTCTCTAGTCTTTCTCTCAATAGATCATTTTCTGCTAATTCTTCTATCCAAAAATCTATTAGCGCCCTTGAGAATTGAATAATATATTTGGGTTCTATCTTTATACTATTATCTATCGCTTCAATGGCAATTGATAATGCAATATCTTTGATCGTGATCATTTTCGGAAAATAGTACATCTTTAGTTACAACCTTTTTGAAACTCTACTTTCAGAAAATTTCGTACCAATTTCATAGGGGACAACATTAGTATTAGTAGATAATTTAAGAATTACTTTCCGCCAAATAAAAAGACCATATTTATCAAAGAAATGATCAGTTAAAAATCTTACAATAATCTTTCGTAAGAACTTTGGGAGTGCATCTACGATCTTCTGCATGCATTTTGTCTCCTTATATCTACTATATTGCATGGATTTCACATAACGTTCCTGTATCCACGACGTCTCACCGACTTAAGGCTGCGACAGCAGCCGGCCGCGATGCGGTTATTCGGTGCAGATGTGTCCGCCTGAAACCTCTTCCCTGCCAATCTCCTCGGGCGGACCGAGGAGCCGTCAGGCTCCGATGCGTGGATTTGGTGTTATGCGATGTTCCAATTCAGTCTTTCCCAATGTTCCGATTTACAAAATGCTTTGTTTTTTTCAAGGTTTTCCCTGTGATAAGTGGTAATTGTTCTAATAAAATATCTATAATTGACACTCTAGCCGACCCCTTCATTAAGGAGTTTCTAAAATCCGAAGCATCTACTTTATTTCGCGCAATTCTAATAATTGTTTCAAGAAAATTTCTTATCGATCTTATTGCTTCATCTTTTATTGCAGCTTCTAGCCAAATAGACATTGTACTAGTTAAGTCTAGTGTCCCATTACTTGAATTAATAATGATTAGTTCAGTCTCCCCTGAATATCTCCAGCTAGAAATCGATTCTAATTCGTTTATAAATTCACAAAACATTTTATCACTATATGACCAATCCACTCCATTTACTTTACATATATCTACTGCATCTGGATAATGTCCATGCCAGTATGCACCATACCCTGGAAGAAAGAAGTCGATATATTTACCAGATCGATGATAAAAATAGTTTATGTCAGATAAAATTTCTTGTTTTACAATATCAATATTGGGTCTAGCAATTAATATTCCAACAGCTCTAATAGGTTCATCATATGTAATTGTAGTTTTTCTAATATCATTTAATGTAAATGCATGGTTCATTGAAATCACTCCATTGCAATCTGAATTAGAATATCGCATAACGTTTCTGTATCCACGACGTCCCACCGACTTAAGCGACCAACGGGAGCGGCCACGATGCGTTTAGTCGGTGCGGATGTGTCCGCCTGACTCCGTTTCCCTGCTTATCCCCTTCGGGCGGACCGAGGAGCCGACAGGCTCCGATACGTGGATATGATGTTATCGGATGTATATTGGCGAGACTTCCTTGAACTACTTACAATTTAGCATTTGTTCAATCTCAATTAGCTCTTCAAGACTATCTTGATTCCTATCATCTAACTTCTTGCTTTCTACTATTTGTATTATTTTTGATTCTTCAATTAATCCTTCTCTTACTAATAACTTCAATGCCTCAATATGCACTAAACAGTAATCAAAACCTTCTGCAAGTTCTAATAGGTCTTGTGTCATTTTTTGTATTAATTCCGTTTCCCATTTGCAAATCACATATGTAATAATCCAATAATTCCAGTCTGAATCACTCTCTGCGAGTGCTCTCTTAATATAAGGAATTAAAGGCTCGCCCACAGAAACTAACAACTCAGAAATTCTAATGGATCCTGGCCAATTAATATCCTGCAGCCATGTCAGCACTTCATATAATATAGGTTCAATTCTTGGATAACCCATTTCAGCCAATAGGTCAGCTGCATTATCCCATAATGCTTTATCTAATAAAGGTAGTACCAATAAATTCATTTGATGCTCCGGTAATTCTTTCAATTTCTCTTTTGCCAGTTGTAGTTCTTCGTCTGTCTTTTGCCAATGCAACTGACGTAGTAATTGTTCTACACCTTCCATGAATTCACCTCACAACTCGCCAATATATTTCAGATAACGTTCCCGTATTCACGACGTCCCACCGACTTAAGGCTCCGTCAGGAGCCGGCCGCGATGCGGTTAGTCGGTGCGGATGTGTCCGCCTGAAATTACTTCAATGTCAATCGCTTCTTGCGGACCGAGGGCCGTTATGCCCGAAGCGTGGATATGATGTTAGGTGATGTTACCGACTTCTTTGAATTAATCTTCTAGTTGACTTATTATTCGTTCTGAATTTCTCTTTACAAGTTCAAATGGATCATTTAGTCCCAGTTGAAGATACTTTTCTAGTTGTGTTGATTTAACTTGATACAGCGTTTCCAAAGCAGCAATTTTGAGGTACTCCATGTTAGTATTCCACGCCTCAATCGCTTTTTCTTCAGCGTATGTAGATTTAATATAACCCAATGCAAGTAATGCTCTACGTCTTACATATTCAGCATGGTCATTGTAGTAACTTAAAATTAGAACTTCTGCTTTAGGATGTTCTGCAATCTTGGAAAGGTGATGAGCAAACTGCCATCTTGCACTGTCGTCTTGGTACTTCAATCCTTCTCCAGCTAGATAAATAAAACACGATGGATTCTCACTTAATGTATCAACCAACATCTCACTTTCATTGTCGCGAGCAACGAGAAATAAGATATTATTTAATGTCTTTTGATTCCATTTAGTAAAATCTGTCGAATTTACTAATCGACTAATTAAAGTATTAATTAAACCCCATTTGGAATAGTTAGCTTCCCATTCGTAAATCTGCTTTTGATTCTTTGACCATTGCCAGAAATCATCGGCTTGTTTATCAATCTTAGTTTCTAGGCTTTTCGATGTGTCATGTATGTATTTATAGTAATCATCCAAGGTATTATTTCCTTTCATGATCTTCGGTAATTTCACCTAACGTTACTGTATCCACGACGTCCACCGACTTAAGGCTGCGAATGCAGCCGGGCGCGATGCGCTTAGTCGGTGCGGATGTCCGCTGTATCCACTTCCCTGCCATTCTCCTTTCTGGCGGACCGAGAAGCCGCAAGGCTCCGTAGCGTGGATATATTGTTATACGCAGTTACTGACACCTTGAAATACTGCCATATATTATTCATTATGATTTGATTTTTCAATTTCATTTATTGTTATTAACTTTGGTTTTCCAGGTAAGTATTCGAGTACCACAATATCTTCTCCATCATAAATAATATTCACTTCTTCTAAATTATCAATATTCCTATCATAAACTCCATTGTTACTACTGTTGCATTTCCTTATCATCTTTGAGATTATAGGCAAATAGCTCTTTACTGGCATATTTAAAAATCCAAGTTCCGCTTCCGAATCACCAATTTTCAATCTACCAGTCCGAAATGCATCTATTTCTTCCATTTTTTACTACCTTGATTAGAAAGCTCTCCACCTTTATGTAGAATTCTTTCATAGTCTTCCCATGTCCATATTTTTTTTGCCGCTGCGTTTAGCCTCAACAATATCTGGGAAACCTTCTTGATCAACAACAAGTACGTCTCCGATTCGCAAAATATTTGTTATATCGTTGATTAATACGGTATTACCATGCGCACTTATTTTCATTGCCACTTCGTCTTCCTTAGATTTATAGTTTTTAAAAAACCTGACGAATTGTTTTGAGACAAGATTCTCAAGAGTGGCCTATTAAATTTTAAAGTTCTCCATGCCATACCATCAGCAATATCCTTAAATATATGCCTTAACCGACGGTAATATTTAATTCCTTCGGGATTAGGGGTTTGTTCTTCATGAATTGTTTGTTCAATGCTCTGAATATTTTTTAATATGGCAATTTGAAGAGCAATGCTATTTAAGTAAGATTTCATATAACTCGATGATCTGCTTTTTTAAGAATTCCAAGCAAGTATGGAGTCCAATCTTTCAAATAATCACTCAATGCAAATTTCACATTATCTTGTAGTTGTTCTTTATTAATCATAAAGAACTCCTTATGGATTAGATTTCCCTGTCTTTCATATAACGTTCCCGTATCCACGACGTCCCACCGGCTTAAGCGACCAACGGGAACGGCCGCGATGCGGTTAGTCGGTGCGGATGTGTCCGCCTGAATCCACATCCTGGCTTATCCTCATCGGGTGGACCGAGGAGCCACCAGGCTCCGATGCGTGGATATAATACTATGTGATGCCTGTGCCTTCCTTGATTTCTTCCAAAATTCCTACAATCTTTAATCCTTCAATATCATCTATTTGAATTCCATATACTTCTTGTATCTTTAATTTCTTTTCATTTAATAACTCATCAGCCCAACAGAAGTCATACATTGATGACTCATCAGAAATAAACATTCCATAGTAATCCATATCAAATATATCTTTAAAGAAATCAACAGCTTCTTTTTCTACGGTGTCTATTCTTGAGACACTTGCAAATCTAACCTTTACATTTGTGCCAGGTCTGGGGAGTTTTAAACCTTCTGCTAAATGAGCTTCAAATCTTTCTTTTAGGTTGATATAAGCTTCCATTTTAGAATTGCCACTACCATTCATCCAATACCAATTGATAATTCTTGCTTCCCATGGAAACATTGTGAGATTTGTACCCGATAGATCAAGCATCTCTTGTTGTCTGAATTCAATAGGGAAATCATTCAAAGTCCAGTTTGATTTAATAAATGATAAAACGAATTTGTAATATCTTTTAATTGGTCTAGTTAGTTCTGAGACTCTATTCATTGTTTGAACTCCTTTATGCACTTGAACAGGTTTCACATAACGTTCCTGTATTCACGACATCCCACCGACTTAAGCCCCGCCAGGGGCGGCCGCGATGCGGTTAGTCGGTGCGGATGTGTCCGCCTGATCCGCTCCTCTGCCATTCCTCTTCGGGTGGACCGAGAAGCCGCCAGGCTCCGATGAGTGGATATGATGTTAGCTGAAGTTACCTACTTCTTCGACATACAATACAGTCTACTTAATACCATAGTTCATACACGTTAGATGTTTTTACCTCTTTATCTAGTTTTTTCATGTTGCAAGCCTTACAAGTTAATTGAATATTCGAAACATCATTTACTCCACCTTGATTTAACGGAACGATATGATCGTAATTCTTAATTGATAATCTCGTAATAATGTTAGGTAAATCTGATTCACAGAAGACACAGTGACCCCTATCCCTAAAATAGACTGCGTTTTTAACCCATTCTGGAATATTCGTTCTTTTCAATACTCCAGATTTAGATAGGAGATCTCTATATTCACAAAACATATCATTAATATCAGAACGCGCTATATGTCCCGATATGAAGTAATTGAAATTCAACAGGAACTTCCTGTTCATAAATAAAATATAAAATACTTCATCCGTCAATTTCTCTATTAATAGCAATCTTTCATCATATAAAAACTCGTTAATATATGTATAAAATAAATCCTCTGGATGTTCATTTGAGTTACTATTTTCATTAATCCATTGCTTAAACGGAGTATGCTTGATACCATGATAGTTTAATGCAAGATTCAACCATACTTTTTTCTTTTTTATTGCTTCGATTGTTACTTGTTCTAATGATTTAAAGTCTTCTTCAATACTCTCGTAGAATAGATCTTCAATAATGAATGAAATAAATTGATGAAGTATACTTCTCTTTTCAAATTTGTCTGACAAAGTCAAGTATCCAACTAAGAATTCATCAAGGTTTCTTAAATAATCAAACCTATCGTTTATAACATTATTTATTACATTTGCAAAATAATAAGTATTGTAATAACTCATTTCGAATGTCTTATTTCCTTCCAGAGTTAACCCTCCTAGCTTATAATAAAGGTAATTTCAGCTAACGTTCCTGTATCCACGACGTCCCACCGACTTAAGCCCCCTTAGGGGCGGCCGCGATGCGGTTAGTCGGTGCGGATGTGTCCGCTGAATCGCTTCCCTGTCGATCGCTTCTCGCGGACTAAGGAGCCGCCAGGCTCCGATGCGTGGATATGATGTTAGCTGATGCCTCTGACTACTTGAGTTACATTCAAGATCCCACTTTTACAAACTCAACAATATCGCTGTAATACGGTATCTTTAGAAGTATTGGATTAATTGCTTCTAATTCAGAAACGAACTTATTCGTTTTTAATCTTATTTCATCCTCAAACTGCTCCCAATATACTATTTCATTAATAATCTCTGACTTCTCTGCACTTTTAAATAGATTCTTGTCTTGCTCTATTATGTTCATTCCTTTGGTTATTGGGTAACTTAGTTCACTAATGTTCAATAGATCATTGTGTTTAACTATTTCTAGCCATGTGTTCGAATTTTCGATGTATTTAATTTCGCTTTTTTGTAAGTATTTATATGCTTGGATCAGATGTGAAAAATGTATGCTAATAATTTCCGATAATCCACGAAGTTCCTGTAACTCTTTCTCATTTCTTGATGGGTATAACAAGTAAGATGAGTTATTTAAACTTATTGAGAACCAACCATATATACTGTCATATTCCCTTAAAATCTCTTCTGTATCTAAATTTTTTAGTTCTTCGATATCTTTTTCAAATATCTTATATCTTATTATAAAGATGCTATTCACCACACAATCATTATGATTTAAACTATATTTCAGAGGTTTCAGCTAACGTTCCTGTATCCACGACGTCCCACCGACTTAAGCGACCAAAGGGAGCGGCCGCGATGCGGTTAGTCGGTGCGGATGTGTCCGCCTGATTCCACTTCCCTGCCAATCCTCATCTGGCGGACCGAGGATCCGTCAGGCTCCGATGCGTGGATATGATGTTAGCTGATGCTTATGCCATCTATGATTTACTTCCAAAAACATCCCATATGAATCATTCATATATAATTCATTAATGTCTTTATTATTGTTTAAAATAACACGTTCGTAATACCAAGATAACCCTTTGCAATCAATTACAACCTAAACTCCTCAGAGTATTAATAATCATGTTTAAGACGCAGCTACTAAGTACCCCTATGCTTTCAGCTAGTATCTAGAATTCACCCTTATAACTGATTTTCCATTTAGATGCTCTACCGAATTTATTACATTAATCTAAGCCATACAAAAAGACCGATAATAAAAAGTCCAACCAGATTATTAATTATTTTGTCCTCTGTACTCAATCTCTCATACTTTTTGTTCCGTTCTTTTATTATTGAGACAGATATTAGAACGACAATTAATATTATTAGTTTGTCGATTGAAGTCATCTTGGACACACCTCAATGAATTAATATCTATCTTTCCAAGATCGGACAAGTCTTAAGATTCGATTCTTTATCATTGATACATTTAATTGTGCTTCTATAACCAGCTTGTCTAAGTTTCAGCTAACGTTACTGTATCCACGACGCCCCACCGACTTAAGCCCCGCCAGGGGTGGCCGCGATGCGGTTAGTCGGTGTGGATGTGTCCGCCTGAGTCCACTTCTCTGCCAATCCCCTTCGGGCGGACCGAGGAGCTGTCAGGCTCCGAAGCGTGGATATGATGTTATGCGTAGTTATTGCCATCTTCGATTTACAATCAAATTTTATGAACTATATTTCTAAGTTCCCAATATTCTAAAAGATATTTGTTATCAGTTTCATGCAAAGTTCCTAACTCCTCATATTTTTGAGGAGTTAGGATTAAATCAGAATTAATTATCAAGTCGTACATTTTCTTAAACAGTCTCCAAGCTTCTTCTATTTCCATTTCATCACTAATTAAAATATTGTTTAGATTGAAACTTTCTTGTTTATTACTATTCTCTATTGCGAATAGTTTTAATATGTTTTCATTCAGTAGTTTCCATTCAATAATAAGATGTTCTTTTGTTTTTGAATAATTGCATTGCACAATTAGTGAATCACTTAAATATGATAAATTTTCAATTAAAGACCACGGAACTGATTCTTGTTCATTCTGAATAATGATCCTATAATCATTAAGTAATTTGTATAATTTTTGAAATTTCACTTTATCTACAATCGATCTTGGTCTTAGATCTGCACAGATTTGTATTACAATTCCCTCAATATCATTGATATATTTGTCCAACATCTTTGTTCTCCTTATCAGTTTAATAATTACGCATAACGTTGCTGTATCCACGACGTCCCCCTGTCATTTGTGAAAACCCTAACCGTGACATATCAATCATATAAGCACGGAGGGAAATAATGCAAACTTTATATGATAAGTGCCAGCAGCTCTATGAATCCTCTCGCGGGGGATGGTTCAGCACCCCTGCCTATCATCCTCCGGTCGTTCCTGAGCCCCTAGCGGGCGAGCTGGCCGAGTGGTACGTCATCGTCATGTCGGACTCGTTATGGGTACTGAGAGACCGTGACGTGCCGCGTGGAGACTTCCCATATCATCAAGTTAGGAACAAGGTTTTGGTTCGAATTGTTCGCAAGACTAGACATGAATATATCGAGGAAGAAGATCGAGCACGTTTTAAATAATCAAATGAAAAGAGCACAGGCGATTATTCGCTTGGGCTCTCACTTTTGTTTAATTTACCTTGCTTTTCAGTATTAATTTGCTCAGTAATTAACCTTTCACGTTCGAGTCTATTTTTTTATTTGCTCTAGTACGGTTTAGAATTTCAGACAAATGGTGATGATGTAGTCTTAATTTATCGGTTAGGTCTATCCTTTCTGGAATTGAAATGGCTCTCCATCCTCCTTTCTTCTTCAAGTTGCTTTAAGTAAGCAGGGATCAAGTATCTATTTATTGCTTCTGCAAGACGCTCAGGTGATGGTTGCGGTAATCTACTCATTTTTATTCTCCTGCAATGTTGTAATCTTTGTCTCTCTTAGTTTTGCTGCAACTAATGTTCGATTGATTAGTGCCCAGAGCTTTACTTGGTCGGGCTGTTGGAGTTCTTTCTGAATGTACTGATGGACCATTTGAATCCTCCATTCTGTTCCTATCATTTTCTTGCAGTTCTTTATTAATATATTGCTCTCTAAGATAGTTATATGCCTATTTTAATACTCTGTCATGATTCTGACCCTCAATTGCTCTTATTTTTCTTTTCATCCCCACTCCTCAAAAATCGTCCATAAATCAACTAATATTAGTGTTCACTTATTTTTCTCTTCGAGCTGAGTCAGCCTTTTTCCTTAACTGGTCTTGATATTTTACCTCTAGTCTAGCTAGCGTTTCATGAAGCTTAATCCATGCTTTTTCAGACATTCCATCCGGTTTCATAAATTAAAGCGCTCTCCTTTTCATGCATCATAATCAAATGTATGTATTCCCCATCAATAGATGTTGTATACCCATTGTGGACCTACACTAAACGGGCCTGTTACATAGTAAACAAAAAAGCCTAGAACCGAAGCTCAGGCATACTCTTTAACCGCGTATTTTCATCTCAACCCGATAATACTCATGCTCGATGTGTTAGATCGGGACCTACTCGCTCCCTAAGCGGCGTGAACGCCTCCTGAATGTACTTCCCAATCCGTACCCGGATCTCTGACCTGCCATGGTCGGTGGTGACGAAAAAGTCGCCATCATACCCGCGGCAATTGTAATTAATGTATATGGCCTCGTTTTCCATCTTTCCGTCCCAAGTCCGGATTTTACTTTCTCGTAGCTGCTGGCGGACGCCGCGCCGTTCTTCGGTGACTAGATTGATCACGAGTTGAATAGCTTTTAAATACAACTCCTTAAGCGGCTGAAAGGATCGTTCCATAGCTTCGTACTGGCTCTGGAGGGTATCCAGTATTCCAGGGAGCAGAATTTCCTCCCGGATCAGATAAAGCTCTTCTGTTGTCGGTTGCCCAATTTTCGGCGGTATTGGTTTACTCATGACACCCTCCTTGCAGGCATGACGGCGAGGATACGGTCCAAAGAAAAGGTCCGGAACGCCTGCTTCGTGCAGTCAAACACGCGGGCACTGCCGTCGCTCACGGAATGGACGGTATGACTCTCTGCGTCATTTCACCTTTGCCGTTTTGGTAAATGACTTCGACACGACGACCGATATACTTCTCGATGGACATCCTGATCGCCTCCTAGATATTAGGAACATTTGTTCTGTGTTATAAATCCAAACATACGTTCTTATCAATAGATTAAATAAATGAGTTTCACCCTTTTCTGGTTTCACCTCTGCCATGTAAGTATCCATCATCAAGCTCATAAATATTTTGAATGAAAACTTATCTAACATTGTAGCATTTTACATCGACACTAGTTGATTATAATCTCCACAATTCGACATTTTAATGTTCGAAATTTAGTTCATAGTTACCATTTATTTACTGATAAGATATTGCGATAATTATTTATGACAGATTTATTTACATATCTAATTAAATTAAATATGTTACGTTTGAATAGCTGGCCAGCTTTCAATATTTAAATTCAAAATGAAAGAAGGATATTTGGATGAAAAAAATAATTTTCACAGTTCTTATGTTAGCAGTTATGCTCATCTCGCCACTTTCTGCATTTGCTGATGAGGTGAATATTACTTCTCAAACCTCTGGTTCATTCACTGTTAATGTTCCAGATTATTCTGTTAGCTCTGAAAGTTCTGCTAGAGCTGTTACCGGTTCACTAAATGTTGAATGTACGGCTTATAATGCAACTCATTTCGTTGCATGCAGTTGGGATGCTGAATTAACTAATGATAAAATTGTCTTTAGTAATTTAACAATGTCATTTCAAAAATACAGTTCAGATGGTTGGCACACAATAGATACAGTATCATTCTTTTACTCTGTTCCGTACGTATCAAAAATATATAATCAGGCCACGTTTACTGTTCCTGATGAAACATTTGCACAATACAGATGTATTATGACAGGAAGCGTTACTGGACAAGATGTCGGGTATAATTATTTACCCCCTACTTATTCTAATGTAGCTTATATTGGTGATGCTGTTTAAAATTCTTAGAGCGCCGAACTCTATTTGGCGCTCTTTCTTAATCGAATTATTAACTTATTATTACAGTTAATTGAGGTGACTACTGTGGATTGGTTGGAGAGGGTTTTTAATTTGCCTTCTAATAAAAAAAACGAATTGTCATCTGCTAGTATTAGAGACATTTCATTAACGAATATTAACATTGTATCTAAAATATCGGATATAACGCCTACTGCACAATTTTTTTTGGGGCCTTATTATTCTGAAAAAAATATTCTCACTCCAATTCCTGCTCATTATGAATCTACACGAATGGTTTTATTAAGGGAAATTGCACCACACTTCAACAAAACTACAGAAATTAAACATATAGCTTCAAATAGAATTTTTATGTACAACTTGATTGACGTAAATACTAATTCCCTTGCTGCATTTTGTGAGCTTTTAGAACAAAATCAATTGCAACAGCTTATTAAAGACATTTATTTTACTTCTTATGGAAACCCACTTTTAAATGAGCGCGAGGAAAAACAACTTGCTTATTATAAATTGTTAACAAATTCATTTCCTGTAGTATCTAGTGAGACTTTTAATGAGACATGGAAATTCCTTCATGATACATACTTAGAGTACCAAGGATATCTCGCGATTCGTCCAACTAATTGGTTCAAATCAGAGGAATTAGCAAATTCACCTATGTTGGCTTACTTGAACAAAAAATGGAATGACATATATTTAGCTATTAATGAGACGTCTAATAAAGTAGAGTATATTATTTTAGGATAAGCCCGAGAGCCGAAGCCCCCGGGCTGATCAATCTTAGCCTCTTTCCAATAGCTTGGCTACAACGGCCGCCAGCTCCTCACGGGTGACCGGTTGGCCGAACCCGAAAGTGTCTGCCGACTTTCCTGCCATGATCCCGGCCGCCTTGGCCGCAAGGATCGCGTCTTCTGCCCAATTCTCCGCCGGAACGTCTTTAAACCCCGTCTTGCTCGGTTTCGACTCTGCCATATCCTTTTCATCCTCCTTATTGAATAACGCCACTTCAGCCGCCCTACGCCTTACCAGACCTGCTAAGACATGGCCGCTGCCCTTGTTGTACTTAGGAATGCTCGCGACGATTTCCGCCGCCGTCCGGCCCACGCAAAGCGTCTTAAGGTTTCCGGCCCCACAGTTGAAGCAAAAGCTCACCAACGCATCGAATTGGTTTTGCGTGAGCTGCGCGGCGATCGGGACATAGGCGGCGTTATTGACGTATGCCTCGTACTTGGCCAAGTCCTTTACAAGCATGGCGTCGGCCTCGGCTTGCGTGATGGTCATGCCCTGCTTGACGTCCGGGCCGTAATGGCCCCATCCAATTGTCCAATACGTCTCCGTCGCGACCGGTTTATAGGCTGTCAGGCGACAGCCCTCGAATGAGTTGATAAGCGAGATGCCGGCTTGTCCGATTTTACGCGTCAATAGACTTGTCCTCCGTCGTCTCCGGAAGGCCCGCGAGACTCGTCAGGTAGCTCAGAATTGCCGCCAGTAAAGCGGAGGCGCCAACTACTCGCCAGTCTACGTTATCAAATACCGTTGCCGCACCGATCGCACCGATTGCCGTTTGTGCGGCCGTCTTGACGGCGCGGATTGTAGCTGCTTTGAACCATTTGATTGTCATTTGATTATCCCCACTCCTTATCGATCCGGTCTAGCCGGTGGTGTGCTTGCTTGGCAGACTCTTCTACCCGTGTAATTCGCTCGGCGAGAGCATCGGATTTTTGCCCTTGCAGCCTAATCTCGACGCGTAAATCATCCACCCCGCGCTTGATGTAATCCGTATCGGCGCGAAGCATCGCATCCTTGCTTGCATCTGCGACCGTGTCTTGTCGGACGCTACGTGACTTTCCTTGACAGCCCAAAATGATCCCGCTAAAGGCCGCTAACGCTGATACGATTAATGCAATGACCTGTGTGTTCAACATGGCACCTCCCCTTTTATATAGAAAAGACGCCTTAGTGGCGCCTCTTCTTGCGGTTATGGTGTTGCCTATTAGCCAGCTGCTGAACTTGCGGCGCGGCCGGCGCGGTGTTCTTCTGGTAATCCATGAGTCCTTTGTCGATCTCATTACGGATGGCCGTAAGAATCTCGATCTCCCGCCCGCGATGTAAGGCTAGAAAAGCGACGATGACGTTGTTACTTCTGCTACTGGTTGGCCAATGTCTACTTCGAGGTGCATCATATGGGTTACTTTTGCCATGGATAAATTTCCTCCTTAAAATGAAAGAGCCCGCCATTTGGCGGACCCTTTTGGATATTAAGTATTATTGATTTTGCAGGGCTTGGAGTTTGGCTTCAAGATCGGCTTTTTGTTGCTTATATTTCTCTAGTGCTTGTTGAACTTTAACCTTATCCGCATCAGACAAGGTATTAGGTTGAGACAACAAATACTCTGATTCTGAAATTGTCGCTTCTAAAGATTTAATACCTGCCTCCAATTCTTCCACGGATTGACCCGTGAACTGAACATTAATAACCGGGCTATCAATCCATCCTTCCTGCGACACGTTCGCCCCGCTCCCTTCGTTCTTGTTCAGATAGACCGTTCCGTTTTTAAACTCTACTTCTGCCTCAAATACACCAGCAAGTGATCTAACCGGTAACAGTGTCGTTCCTTCAGCCACCGAACCAACCTCAGATAACTTCTCACCATTTAATACTATAGGAACCTCTGCCGTAATCTTCTTTCCTATCAATCCTATGCTAGCTGCATATGTGCCTGCGGAAGCTGTGAAAACAATTCCAACTATGAATCCCAAAAGAATATAGGAAAACTTTTTCATGAATATTCCCTCCATAATGTTCCATATGGGGACATTATAGCACAATTAATTCTGCGTATGGGAATGAGTCCAACCTCCAAACGCGCTCCATGTCACATATCCGGATACGGTGTTTCCGGTCCCCCAAATAGCAAGCCTCGTTCCGTCTGGAATAGCATGGTTGTGTCCTCCTCCAGTAGCAGAACTTGTCGATGATCCATAGTTTGCTTTTGTAGCCAATGACGACGCAAGTCCGCTAATATCACTCTGATTATGTGTGTGGAAAAGGTTGGCTTTTCCATCTAGAGCATTCTGCAATGATTGCAATGGTGAATCACTGTAAACAGATGACCAGGAAGTAAATCGAACATTCCCAGCAAGAGGAGCTAATCTTATATCTCCTACGCCATAGATATTTAATGCATCAGGAGTGGCGCACAAGATTCCTCTTAAACTACCACTATCCCAGAATTCAACCCCAGGTCTTACAGAATACGTCGGGTTCATCCTTATGAAATTATTGTCATCATAATAAGCCACTAACGAAGACGTCAATTCAACTCGGGTTCCACTTGCGGCCGTCCGAATCAACGCCCCCGTAATCGTCCCGCCGTCGATCGTTGTTCCGTTAATGTAGGCTCCAAAGATCGAACCGGCCGTGATCGTACCCAGATTGGCCGAAATCGCCGAGAGCGTATCCGCATTGACTTGATTAGCCTGGACCGTCCCAGTATAGATCCCCTCGGAGGTCATCCTAGTCGTCTTGCTGTTCCAGCCGGAGGCTCCTGAGACTTGCGAATCCGGGAGGCCGCCGTCAATCTGAATAGCCCCACCGGCAATGTAGAGGCCGCGATAATCGAGCTGGGCGTATCTTTTCGGATCGGCTGACGACGCCCGGATGCCCGCCTCGCTCATGGTGATGCTCGTCGGCAGCGGTGCAGATAAGCGTAGATCCGAGCGGAGAGTCGAGTCGATTACGCTTGGATCATAGCCATCTTCAAACGTTGTTCCGGGGCCGATCTGGACGAACTCGGCGCGGATTAGGCCGGCCGTGATCTCGTCCCCCGTGAACCCTTTGCCGGTGCCGAACGTGCGCCAGTTCCAATCCCCACCGCCGGACTTCTCCGAAGCGAGCGCGAAGATGCCAGGCCCCAGGTAGAGCGCCCCATAATCCGGGCTGTTCTTGTCCGTGTTCTCGAGGAGGTAGCCTTCATTCTCCAGCACTTCCGCAGTGGCGTAGGCGCCAGATGCGCGGAGTTGGTTCTTGAGCGTGTTGATCGCGCCTTCGAGACGATCCGACCTTACGCCGCCGTCGCCGGTTGTGACATTATTTATCCGGTCCCGGGCGTCCTCAAGGCCGACGAGCGCATCCGTTAAGTCTGGCTTAAAGTTGGCCAGCGTGACCTTGGATCGTTCCGGCTCCAAAGGATATTCCGTGTAGTCGATGATCCGAGCGGTTACGGCCATCTTAAGAGCTTCGTCATACCCATGGACAGTGTCGCCGAGCCTGAAGCTTTCGCTTTCGTCGTAGCCGGCCGCGGCCTTTAACTCAACGACTTCAAACTCGTAGGAGACAAGAGGCTTGTTCACGGTCGCGAGATAAGCTGTCGCCATCTCTGAAAGCTTGACCGGATCATCCGTGTCATATTCTACCGTTGCCGAGCGAGGTCGCGGATAAAGACCGATGTTCGGGCTGTCGATCGGGTCGATGGTCAGACCTTCATTGCCGACCGGATAGATTCGGGGTGTACGGCTTGACGTAGCTGCTGGACTGATCCAGCTTTCAGCCGTTCCGGAGCCGTATCAGGGATGCCAATATACTTCTGAAATAATGATATTTTAGATTGCTTATTTAAAGCGCTAATAATAATCCCATGAATTGTATCTTTATATTTGTTCTTCTCTGCATCTGAAATTGGACCTTCATATTTAATATTCTTAATTCGAAATTTAATATAATTTTTTTGCCTTTTGAGTTCCCATTTGCTGGTTCTAATTGAAGAACTAATAAAGGTTTTAGCAATTAAATATACAAGTAAAAGCAAGAAAATGATTACTGTTATTTCTACCATATTCTTGATTGTCTCCTTGTAATTAAATGTATTTCGGATTACGTTCCCGTATCCACGACGTCCCACCGAATTAAGGCTGCGCCAGCAGCCGGCCGCGATGCGGTTAGTCGGTGCGGATGTGTCCGCCTGATTCATCCCCCTGCCATTCCCCTTCGGGCGGACCGAGGAGCCGTCAGGCTCCGATGTGTGGATATGATGTTATTAGATGGCTGGGCCTTCATGATATACCTTCAGGAGTGTTCTTTTATAAATTCAATTGCAATCTCAATAGATTTATCAGCAGCAATTTCAGTCATTATTTGTTTATGCTCTTCAAATAACTTGGCTTTCATAACCTTATCATCTTCTTGTAATATGATTTCTCTTAGATTATCTAATCTATTTAACTTGTTATATAAAGTATTTAGATTTTGGTCATCATAATTCAATAATGCTTCTTTCCAATCTAGTTGCATATTAAGAACTTTAAATATTGGGACTTGTAAATCCTTATCATTTAACATACTATCGATGTTTTCTCTAGCGGACTCCAGTTCAATTGTTGATGATTGAAAATCAGTTTCGAAATTAAATTTCACATCAAAATACATAATTGAGAATGATACAATTGCTCCTATAACTGCTCCAACTATTGCGCCGATAACTGTTCCTAAAAACTCTTTCATAATGTCCTCCGAGTTATTTTGATTATGTAGTTTGCCCGGCTTTCTGATAACGTTACTGTATCCACGACGTCCCACCGACTTAAGCGACCAACGGGAGCGGCCGCGATGCGGTTAGTCGGTGCGGATGTGTCCGCCTGTTTCCGCTTCCCTACCATTCTCCTTCGGGCGGACCGAGGAGCCGCCAGGCTCCGAAGCGTGGATATGATGTTATGCGATGCCTCTGGCTTCTTCGAATTACTCATACAATGGTATAGTTGCATTCATTATTTCGTCTTGTTCGTCCAAGTGTATCAAAGTCCTATTTATATCATTTTGAGTTATCGATTTAACAATAATCAAATGTCGAATATTAAAACCTGGTGGTTCCATTTCTCTTTCATTAAAATGATTTAGCAACTTTTCTGGTGTAGTAATTAAACACCAACGTTTACTTCCATCACTAAATTCAATTGTAGCTTCAATCAAATCAAATTCTTCTTGATCATCGTCTAATTTCCACTTATCTATTTTTGGAATAATTACCTTGCCCTCGATAAAATATGAATTTGATATCCATACTCTTTTATTATGATTTCCGGTTATCCGGTACTTGTCGTCTTTATATTCAATTACTTCATAAAAGCTTCCTTTAGTTAATGCATGTCCATAATTCCCTATGCTACTGCAAGTTACAAAAAAAGAATTCATATCTTCACTTCCGATTTTTAAGATTGATTGCAGAGGTTTCGCCTAACGTTCCTGTATCCACGACGTCCCACCGACTTAAACGACCAAAGGGAGTGGCCGCGATGCGGTTAGTCGGTGCGGATGTGTCCGCCTGATATTCCGCTTCCCTGCCAATTTTCTTCGGACGGACCGAGGAGCCGCCAGGCTCCGATGCGTGGATATGATGTTATACGACGATTCTGGCCTCTTCGATATCGCTATAATAATCTATTGAATTCAAACTCTTTTGATATGATATATGACTTCCCTAACAGAAGGGCTGTTGTTTCTTCTTGTAACTGATTAAGCTTTAAAATAGATGTTTTCACTTGATTACTTTCTAATACGTTATGATAGATGTTAATAATCGATTCTGGCCCTTTAGCCAAGAGTCCCTGTTGCTGATTTAAAAGCCATTCTATTGAACCATTAATGAAATGATGAAACTCAATCCAATTGTCTGTTACTTTCTGATGTTCTATTAATAACTCTCCAATGACTTTATATACTTCAATTGATTCTCCATGAAAATATAGCTCACAATTTGCTTCTTTATGTTCGAGTAATATTGGATGATTTGAAGTAAGTTCAATATCTTCAAAGTAATCAAGTGTTAACTTATAATCCTTCACTTGATTACATTTGACTTCCCATTTCTGAATTACTTCTCTAGAGAAATACAAGTACACATGAAATTCAATTATTAGATCATCATCTATTTCATTGATGGTGAAAGGACGAATAAAAACGTCATCTTCAAAAACCGCATCTCGAAAGTCTGTTTGAAATTTCTTATAGATCTTAATTCACCACTTTCCAGAATTGTCGTATAACGTTCCCGTATCTACGACGCCGAGAGGCTTAAGGGAACGAAGTGACTGGCTGCGCTTGCGCAGTTAGCCTCGCAGGTGTGTTCCGCCTGATTCTGCTTCACTGCCAATCTCCTTCGGGCGGACCGAGGAGCCGTCAGGCTCCGAAGCGTGGATATGATGTTATACGACGTACCTGACCCCTTCGAGCTACTTACCAAATGTATTGATTCCAATCTTTCCAGTTATCTTTTATTGATTGAACTAATTCTTGTCCACCGATNGATATTGTGTTTTCGTGAGAACAGTAAATNATCCATTTCATGTCTTGTTGAAACCAANATCCTTCTCCATCTCCATCATATCGAGGTTCAAAAGTTTCAANTCGAACTATTTTTCCTTTATCAAGCCATTCCCTAATTTCATATATTTCAAGATTATTAATCAATATTTTTCTTAACTCAAAAAAACCAAACTTGTTCTCAAACTCATCTGCTTTAAAAGCAATAACATCATCTCTATTTATGGGCTTTAAAGGGTACCAATAATTATTAGTTACAGCCCAAACTTTCGAAAGAGTTTCTAGGAACACTAATGTTTCATCTTCTGTTAAATCATTTGAGTAATAATCACTATTCATATTCTCAACATCCCTTCCAGGTATGTCGTATAACGTTCCTGTATCCACGACGTCCCACCGACTTAAGGCTGCGCCAGCAGCCGGCCGCGATACGGTTAGTCGGTGCGGATGTGTCCGCCTGATTCTGCTTCCCATCCAATCCCCTTCTGGCGGACCGAGGAGCCGTCAGGTTCCGATGCGTGGAGATGATGTTAGACGAAGTTCTACTCTTCTTAGAATCATCTCTCTAAGTGGCCTTGGTATTCTTCAAATCGTTCTAATTCATCAATTGCTTCTTGTACAATATCTTTTATACTTCCGTATATCCCTTCTGTTGCTAGATAATAACCATCACTCAATCGATCAAGAAAAGAAAATTCATTAACATCTTTATCAGACATACAACCATGAGTATACAAACGATAAATGTAAGTAAAAAAGTTGTCCACTGATATTTTATGCTTAATAAATTCAGAACGGATTAAACCAAGCATAATAGACATTGGGATTACAAATTCATCTTTACCGTAAATTCTTTTTAAATTAGATAAAGTATCATCAATAGATTTGGAACCTGACAACGAGAGATCGATGAAATCATAAGGAACTTCAAAATGTTCAATGCAAAAATCTGCCCACTTTATTACATCGCTTTTACCTGTATAACCTATAGACAAAGCAAGATAATATGCACCTGCTTTAGTTCTTATATCTATCATATGGTTTCAATCCTTAGTAGAATTTCGCCTAACGTTCCTGTATCCACGACGTCCCACCGACTTAAGGACCCGCCAGGGTCCGGCTGCGCTTGCGCAGTTAGTCGGCGGATGTGTCCGCTGAATATGCTCACCCTGCCGATTGCATCTCGCGGACCGAGGAGCCGCCAGGCTCCGATGTGTGGATACGATGTTATATGATGCCAATGCCTACTTGAAATAACTCATTTAATTAGTTTTTTTCTTTAGTATGAATCGAATTAATAATTCAATTAAGATTGATAAAATAAACACTATAACAATAATTACTCCAAAAAGCTTAAATAAAAATAAATCACTTTCTCTTATTCCTATATATCCTGTTTCAGTACCGGTGCCATCCACAAACATGTGTTTACTCCGGTCTAATTCAATACTCTTATGTATTCGTTCACTCTGCTGAATCTGGTTACACTCAATATCAGTAATATCGAAAGCAACATGTGAAGAAATTGTGCTCTGTGAAAAAACAGTCCCTCTTAACGATCTTGACTGTCCGTCTAAACCATTATACTGTGCATGCCATTCTTGATCATCTTCACCAAAAGCCATAAATCCAGTAGGCACATGTTCTATCCTTACCTGATCAACTTTAATTGTACTATTACAATAACTTGTTAAATAATTCTCTAACGCTATTCGTATTTCTTTCTCCATTTTCCCTTGTTCATGCCAATCAGAAAGTATTCGAAAACCGCCTACTAAATAGGGCAACAATAATGAAATTATAATTATTAATGATATTTTTATCTTCATACGTTCCTCTATTCTTTGCATCGGTTTCATATAACGTTCCCGTATCCACGACGTCCCACCGACTTAAGGCTCCGCCAGGAGCCGGCCGCGATGCGGTTAGTCGGTGCGGATGTGTCCGCCTGATTCCACTCCTCTGCCATTCCCCTTCGGGCGGACCGAGGAGCCGTCAGGCTCCGATGCGTGGATATGATGTTAGCCGATGTTTCCGACTTCTTTGTAATCGCATACGTCTTCTTTCTGTAATTTCTTCTATTGTTTATATGTATTTTTAATCGGTGGGCTATAATCATAACTTATTATCTTTATACCAAAATATTTTTGTAATTGTTTAGCAGATAAAGGTGTAGCATCAATAACAGTAACTCTAGAGCTTTTATTATATGTTTCAATATATTCAACTTGAGGTTTCTCTGATGTCGATCCAGAGGGATCATCCATAAAAAAAGTGGCAGAGCCGTAGTTGTAGTAAACTTCAATTTTTGAATTAATTCTCTTAGGATGAATTACTGACGGAACATCATTATCACTAATTAAAGTTATTCTATCTTTTCCGCTCTTTAAGTGTTCTTTCCACATTCGCTCTTTACCGATGCTTCCACCATTTTCACCAATCATATCAAAATCGCAAACAACAGTATCATTAATTTCATATACTTTTCCGTTCAGTTCATATTTTAAATGGAACGGAAACTCACCATGTTTTATTATTGGCGGCAAAGGATTGAATATCGAATTGAATTTTGGTATTGCATAAAACACGATACTAATCAGTAAAAATAATATAATACCAATGACCAAGGCCATCGAACGAATTGTTGAGTTTTTTCATATGTATTCCTTTCACTGAAATGTTAAACTATCAATGCTTTTAATTACTCTTGATTTCGGAAGTTTCGGCTAACGTTACTGTATCCACGACGTCCCACCGACTTAAGCGACCAACGGGAGCGGCCGCGATGCGTTAGTCGGTGCGGATGTGTCCGCTGAATCTACTTCCTGCCGATCACTCCTCGCGGACCGAGGAGCCGCCAGGCTCCGATGCGTGGATATGATGTTATGCGAGGCACTCGACATCTTTGAATTACCTAATGACCTTATCTTACTATTCTTTTTTATATGAATTTCAATATTATCATCTCTCAATGTCATCTCGAGTTTTGATAATTCTATATCATATATTTTATTATCGATTTTTAATTGATCTTTAGAGATCCATTCGAATTTATATTTCTTCTCAGCGTTCAAATTCTCTTTTACTGTCTTATCATTTTCGATCTGGATATTTGAATTCCTAAAATCAATTTCATTTGAAGTTATGTACAATTTATTATAATGTCCAATCTCTTCATTAGCATTTTCAGCTTGGGAGGCTTGAACAGCAACCCAAGTACCTTCAATTAATGATTTATTATTATCCTTCGAACATCCAACGCATATCATACTTGCAATTGATATAAGTAATAGAATATTTATTCCTTTCATCTCACTTCTCCTTTATTAGTCTTTCGAGTGTTTCGCATAACGTTCCTGTATCCACGACGTCCCACCGACTTAAGCGACCAAAGGGAGCGGCTAGCGATGCGGTTAGTCGGTGCGGATGTGTCCGCCTAATTCTACTTCCTTGCCCATCTCCTCCGGGCGGACCGAGGAGCCGAAAGGCTCCGAAGCGTGGATATGATGTTATCGGATGTTCTCGACACCTTGAGCAGCTAAATAACTCTTTGCTTCTGACTCGATTTTTTCCTTTAGTCCTTTTTCGTCTGGTTTGTAATTCTCATCATCGTAAATTATCCTATCGATTCCGTCATCTAAGTTAATCCATACGGATAAATCTATAGGATAGTTGATTTCAACTGTTACTTTAAAAATATCTCTTGTGACATCAAAGGGATCTCTTGTCTTATTCACGATTTCTAAACACAGTTGTCTTATTATTTCCCTTGCACAGTCTTCAAAATCAGGAAATGTGAGCCCTAGTTCATTTAAAGACCTGTTAAAATAGTCTTGATACTTAAATATATTCTCTGACTTTTCCATTGAAGCTAGCATATATAATGATTTGGATTCTTGATCTTCTTCAATCATTCTATATGCCCACTTCAAGTAATCTGAGGTAGTTGCATTACCTTTATGTATTTTATAAAAGACTGCTCTTGTCCCTCTTATGATCATGTTTTCATCCACTTTCGAGAATTTCCGATAACGTTACTGTATCCACGACGTCCCACCGACTTAAGGCTCCGCCAGGAGCAGGCTGCGCTTGCGCAGTTAGTTGGTGCGGATGTGTCCGCTGAATATGCTCACCCTGCCAATTGCTTCTCACGGACCGAGGAGCCGTCAGGCTCCGATGCGTGGATATGATGTAATATGATGCCGGTGCCTTCCTTGAGTTACGTCCAATATCGTTCTTCAATTTTATCTTCTACGCTTCTTAAATCGATGTATTCGTATTCACCAACAATCTCTAATGCACTTGATTCAAAAAATGTAAGTAGCCTCTTTCCTTCGTTAATAAGCTCATATCTATATTGATCAACAAACTCCTTATACTTACTATGATCATTTAATTGGAAGTCGTAGTCATAAACGATAAATTTAAGAGCAATGATTCTTAAGAAAGTATAGCCATTACAATATTCTTTATATATTTGTCTGCAGGAACTTAAAAAATCTTCTTCTAGATAGACAAGCCTTGTTAACATATCTCTAATCTTAAAATCCTCGTATGATTTAAAATCTATAATTCGAATAAGTATCGGTTCTAGTTCATCTAATATAAATTTCGATTTGTAATTTAGGTTTATTAATTCAAGATAAACTGCTTCGCCTAAGAATTCTTCAAGCAGTTCTTCATTGTCATACAACCAAATTTCGAATTCATGTATTGGTCTCTTTCTTCTAAGAATAGAAACCATATATTCATTTACTTCTTTATTAAGCAGCACCATCAATCTCATCCTTCAAATAATACTTTGCACCGGTTTCATATAACGTTTCTGTATCCACAACGTCCCACCGACTTAAGGACCCGCCAGGGTCCGGCCGCGATGCGGTTAGTCGGTGCGGATGTGTCCGCCT
>Ga0065721_10049560_pt1 | contig 31513 bp, 34 predicted proteins | sample Mesricmetagenome_FD_59108 | JGI IMG/M metagenome (GOLD analysis project Ga0065721, IMG submission 59108) | Mesophilic microbial community from rice straw/compost enrichment Sample: eDNA_1 v2 (version 2) | ecosystem: Engineered > Solid waste > Grass > Composting > Bioreactor | place: USA: Davis...
CCTTGGATAACGGGGTGTCGCCAGGAATCCTTGTCGAGCAGGTGAGCCGCGCCCGTCTCCAGTTCGTTAGGACATCGAGGTCCGCCTACCATTTCGAGATCGTCTCGGGTCCCGACGCGGGCACTCAGACCGCCTATTACCGCAAGGGTTTCAGAGAGATGGTGCTGCGCGGGACATACGCCCCGGCGGACGAGGTTCAGATGGCATTCGAGGACATGGGATATGTCCGCTTTCCGGAAGACGCCGTCCTGAAGGAGATCGCCGCGAGGATCGCGCTGTACGCGGTCCGGAACAACACCCCCTCGAGGACTACCACGCTGAAGATGCCATCACTGATGCCGAAATGAAGGCGCTCAACATCGCCGTAACCGACAACATTTACACCTTCCTGCGGATGTTCCGGAGCCCGGCCGCGATCGAGATGATGCTCAGACTTCACCTTCCGGATTACTGGAGCGAACCTCAGGCTAACCTTTTCTTCAAGCACGACAGCAGCTTAGAGGAACGATCGAGACTCGCCCGTGAAATGGATCAGCGCGCACGGGACGCTCTCGAAGGGCCTCTCATGTAAAGCTAATGCCTGCAGGGGTGGCGGGGAGGTGCGAAGCCCCCGCGGGTCAGCCCCGGTCGCGAAGGAGCCTGGCCTTCTCGCGCCCCCAGTCGCGCTGCTTTTCCGCTTCACGTTTGTCGTGGAGCTTCTTGCCCCGGGCGACAGCTAGCAGGAGCTTCGCACGGCCCCGGTCATTGAAGTAGACCTTCAGCGGCACGAGCGTCATGCCTTCGCGCTCGATCGCCTGCGCTAGCCGCGCCATCTCCTTGCGGCTCACGAGCAGCTTCCGGCGGCGGCGCGGCTCGTGGTTGAAGCGATTGGCCTGGAAGTATTCCGGCAGATAGGAGTTGATCAGCCAGAGTTCCCCACCCTCGAACGATGCGTAGGATTCCTGGATGTTGGCATGGCCGCCGCGCAGCGACTTCACCTCGGTCCCGGACAGCACCAGCCCGGTCTCGATGGTGTCGAGGATCTCGTAGGAGAACCGCGCCTTTCTGTTCTCGGCGGCGATCCGGTTGTTGGGGTCGTGCTTCTTCTGGGTCATGCGACAAGTAGGCAGTCTGCGGACAGGATTGTCGATGGCTTTGTGGCGAGCGACTTATGGTCATGGCAGTTCGGAGGATGAACCCGATGCAGCGGGTGACCGACAGGGAAGACCACTACGAAGCCGGAAGGAGGCTAGGCCTCTCCTGGATCAACATCGCCCAGCACGGCGTGAAGTCCCATCTCGGCAAGATGGTCTCCGACACGCGCGCCCTCCTCATCTTCGACAGGCCGAAGACCCGCAGCACGATGGTGGCCCTGTGGGACCTCGAGCAGGGCAAGGCGATAACCAGCACCGAAGAAGGCCTGAACTTCCCTTCAGGCATGCTCTTGGACTGGGACTGGCGGGCCGAGGCCATCCAGGCGGCCTTCGAGAGGCTTGCTCAGGCGACCCCTGAAGAGGCAATCCTGCCAACGCCGTGACGGGACGGCTTGCGCGCCGCCCGAAGCTGGCCTGACGGATTGACTTACTAGGAACTCCCTTTAGGCAAAGCGACCGTCCCGGGGCCCCAAGCGTCGGCCGCTGCTGTTTGCGGTTTACAGCACGGCCTCTCCGGGCTAGGTTCCGCTCCAAGGGTGCCGGGACATCCTTTGCCTGCGAGAAGCCCTTCTGAGGGCGATCCCTTACGACACCTCATCGGTGCGCACCTTGTTGTCGGTGATCGAGCAGGCCGATCTCAACCGGACAGGGTATGCCCATGCTCAGGATCGATTCCGAGAAGCTTCCGAAAGCCATCGCCGCGCGCCTAAGGCGCGAGCTAGCCGCGCACGGCATCAGGTGCGGCCAGGTCAAGTCCCTCAACCTTGCCGCCTGCCTCCTGCTCGGCAATGGCGACTGGGCCGGCATGAAGAAGATGATCGGAGAATCGCTTCTCGTAGAGGACGACAGCGAACTCGACACCGCCAGGCTCGACGACCGCCGCGCCAACCATATCCGGCTTCTGACACAGGCGGGCTGCACAACGGAAATCGCGAAGCAGGTCCTCGACAAGGTGCAGCCCACGGGCAGGCGGGCCACGCTTGGACCCGAGGCCTTCGATGCAGAAGATGACCTCGCCTCCACGGGCATCCGTCCTCCGGGATGGAGGGAGACCGAGGAGCAGTTCCCAACGCTGTCCCACTACTACGACGCTGCCGACGGCATGCTGGTCCGGAACGACCCTGTCGGCACCGAAGAGAGGCTTTCGCTCTTCCGCGATCGGGCTACGGGTCAGTTCTCAATAGAGTCGGTCCGTGAACGCATGAGGGAGATGGCCCGTCGAATGGGCATCGGCGTCATCGATACCCCGAACGGGACGGTGTTCGACGTCAACGACCTGCGGAAGGACGAAGACATCAGGAGGCATCGGGGAGAGTTCAACGGCCGACTTCTGGCCATGGGGGCCGCAAGCATGTGGGAAGCGCGGGACGTCCGCGCCACGAGGAAAGGACCCGACGGGAAATGGCAGGCCGCGCCAGGACGGCTCGTCGCCACGGTCACTCTGCCGAACGGATCGGAACAGACTACTGCCGTCTCGGAGCTGTTCTCCGAAGGCCAGATCGACGGCATGCGCATCACCGAATTCCAGACGGTCACGACCTCGAAGGGGCTGGCCGTGGTCAGGGTGGAGACCCGTGAGCCTGCCTTCCTCCTCAGAAGAAAGGATCCTCCGCGGGAGAACGCCGACATACCGTCCGGATGGACCAGCGTCGTCGCCTTCGAGAAGGAAGTCCGGCAGGCGATGCCGGACGACGCCGCGCGCGCCGGAGCCATGTCGGTGGCCGCTTGGAAGCGTTCCCCGCCGGTTGCGCAGATGATCTTCGAAAAATGCCTGGACGACGCGCTGGAAAGGATGACCAAAGCTGAACGGCAAGAGATCGGTCTGGCGATGCTGGAACGCATCGGACATCCCGAACTGGAGTGGCCCTCGAAAGGAGCTGAAATCCTTCGCTGCCTATCGGATGAACTTGCCTCCGACGGTTCGTCCGAACAAGACGCCTCGCGCAGCCGCGTCAAAGTGAACACGATGCTCGGCCACTACTATCAAGGAGAAATCGGAGGACACCTCGACCGACCCTTGGCCGTCGATTACTTCGAAAAGGCAGGTGAGGCCGGGCACGCGACGGCAGCCTACAACGCGGCCTTCCTGCTCCTTGAAGGCGAGGAGCCGGATCTCGCCCGAGCCGAGAAGCTTCTCCGGATGGGTGCCGCAGCAAGCAGCGATCCCATGCCTCCTGCATGCAGCGAGGCGCTTGGCGCGATCGTCTTCCGGAAGTCGATGACGCTAATTGGACAGGAGAGATTGGCAGAATCCCTCGACGCGCTTCATGAAGCGATAGAGTTCGGCAGCGAAGAGGCAAGAGACTTCCTCGCAGGTCTCAAGGAGCACCTCGCCTCGATCATGGACGCGAAGCGGGGAGGGACTGCCTGACTCTGGACGCTGCCTGATGCCGCATTGGCGCTTTGCCCGCCCCCCGGGCATGTTCTCCCCTCATCGAGAGAGGCAAATGGACACCTCAGAGAACAACCGGGCGTTTGCGAGGTCGTTCTTCGGCAACAACGACGACGGCTCGCTTCACCCCGACGATGCGGACTAGATCGAGGAACGCGTGCCGCTGAGCGCGCTCGCCGGGATCATGGGCGATGCCGAGGGCTGGAAAGCCTGGTTCAGAAACGGGGTCGAACGAGGAAGGCCGATCTCGCGCCAGAGAACGAACGGTTTCGTCATCGGCTGGGAGGAGTTCGCCGAACACGAGATCGAAGAACCGTGCGTGGTCGCGTTCGACGAGGACGGCAAGCCGGCGATCTGGGACGGCTTCCATCGGATCGCCGGGGCCTTCGTCAGAGAGGCGGCGGACATTGCCGCGATCGTCGGACGGCGCAAGCCGGATAAGAGCGGAATTCGGTAGCAACCGCCACCAGATCTTCAAGGCCTGATCTGGTATCCCTGAAGCCAAGGTTTCAAGGATTGGCGTAATGGGCGTACCGGACGATTTGAAGGTGAAGCGTGGCGATCTGACGGCGCGCGTCCGCGACCTGATGGCGGAACTGGCAGAGATGCAGGTGCAGATCGCGGCCGTCGACAAGGTGATCTCGATCTACGAGCCGGAATGGAAGCCCGAGGAACAGCCGCGCAAGCGCCGCGGCCGCCCGCCGAAGGCCGAGAGCGTCAAAGAACTCGACAGGATCATCGGCTCGACGAACAAGCGGCAGATGACCCTGGACATCCTGCGGACCGCCAGGCGTCCGTTGTCGACCGCAGAATGCGCGCAGGAGTTCGCCACCAGGCACGGGCTGACCGAGGACGATCCGCGTGTCACCATCATCGGCAAGCGCCTGTCCCCGGTCCTCGATGCCCTGCAGAAGGCCGGGCGCGTCCGGCATGCGGGGCTGCTCGACGGCCATCGCCGCCAGTGGGAGATCGCCGCCTGAGCTTCAGACGGGCGCGAAAGGCTGGTCGAAGTCCTAGAAGGTCGGATCGGGCGGGCGGTTGCCCTGCCAGTAGCCGCATAGGTTCCTCGAGGTCGGGTTCAGCAACACCGCGAACAGCACCAGCGCGGTGAGTTGGCCGTTGCTCTTCCTGCGATGGTCCTCGCGCCAGGCGATCTCGGCGACGTACCAGTCGAAATACTTCAGCGAGAAGCGGTGGTGGATGCCGACATAGGCCCGCTGGATGCGCGAGAAGAAGCTCTCGACGTGGTTCGTGTTGGTGCCGTCCCCAGTTTGGTAGGCCTCCGAGTGATTAACATGCTTATGCTCGTTCAGCCCGACCAGGTCGCCATAGCTCGAATGCTCATCCGTGATGACGGTCGCGTCGCGGCTGACATGATCCCGCACGGTCGCCCAGGCAGCGTCGCCCTGCTCCTCGCGCACGATGCGCGTGAAGGTCCGTTCGAAGCCGCTGCCGTTCTTCTCGCGCAGGGCGAGCACGCACAGCCGCTTCATGTTCTGGTACTGCTTCAGGCGGCGGTCGATGCGGTCCTCGGCCTTGTTCTTCTGCTTGATGTGGCCGCCCGCGTACTTGCCGTCCATCTGGACCTCGCCGTCGAGCTCCATGCCGACGCGACGCAGGCCCAGCGCCTCCTTGATCTTCAGCGACAGCACCCAGGCGGTCTTGTACTGGACACCGAGGGTGCGGGAGAGGTGGAGCGCAGCCTTGCCCTTCACGGCGTTCACCGACATCCAGATCGCGGTCAGCATCTTCCAGAAGCTCAGCTTGTGGAAGGCGAACACGGTGCCGGAGGTGACCGAAAATTCGCGGCGGCACTCGGAGCATTTGAACTTGCGGGCACGCACCACGTAGCAGCGCAGGATTCCGCAGTGAGGGCAGACAGGCTCGCCCTGGGTCTCAGGCCAGCGGAACTGGCAGAAGATCGCGTAGGCCTCCTGCTCGTCGATCTTTACCAAGTCGTTGATGGTCAGGTCGCGGCACTCCGGCGACATCAGGAAGTGCTGTTTTTTGCCCTTGCCCTCGGCTTGGTATTTCAAACCTCCGTGCCTCGGCCGCGGGGTCGAAATAGGCGTAGTTCGACGGATTCCGGCAATCCAGAATCTTCGGGGTCAGGCGAGGTCTGTTGGCGGCGGGGACGGGCATGTTCAGGCTCCTGAGGGCGGCGGGTCGTCGATACGCATGGCGATGCGGCGGCCTCGGGAGGCCGTCGGGATCAGCGCCGTATGCGTATCCGCCTGAACATGAGCGGAGCCCATAGTGGATCTGGCCACGGGAGTCGATCGGCTTCTTGGCTTGGGGTTAACCAAGCGTAGACGGACGGAGACCAAAATTGACACTGGTCGCCGTGCCTTCGCCCATCGCATTGACTTTTTGGCAGGTCGGGCAGATATATTGGTTGATCGAGGAAGGTAGCCATGAGTGTAAAGGTTGGCCATTTCAGCGTGAAGGATCGTCGTGCGGAGAAGCAGCGTTCCCGCGATGTCGACCTTGCGCGCCTTGCATCCAAGCAGATTTCCGCCAAGGAACTCCGCGCAGAGAATGGCTTTTTTTCGTCCCTGGACAGGTCGAAGGCCCGACTCCTTGTCCGCAGGGCTTCAGTCGCATTGGGATGAATGACGAGCCTGCGCGTTTCGGTCCCGTCGACGTTCTCCAGATAGCTTCAAAACTCACGATCGATGATGCCACTTTCGTCATCGGCGGTCAGGCGACCAACCTGTGGGCATGGTTTTATCAGGACCGGGTTCCCGAGCTATCGTCCGACTCCGAATTGACGAGTAAGGATATCGACTACTTCGGCACGAAGAAGGCAGCAGAAAGTCTGGCGCTGGCGCTTGGCGGGAAGGTCTATTTCCCGAATGCCAACGACATGAACACGCCAAACACGGCTGTTGTGGTTGCCGAAGTCAATGGCAAGAAACTGCAAATCGACTTCATGCACGGCGTTCTAGGCTGTGTGGACGGATTTGACCAAGGTGAAACTGGCTGCGAGTGCGACGATGGATGCGAAGTTGCGCTTCGTCTTCTCGCATCGTAGGGCGACACGCTTGAAGCGCTTGAGCTTTCCGACCGCCTGCTCGATACGCGCACGCCCTTTGTAGATGGCCTTTGCGAAGAAGCCCGGCTTGCCCTTTTCGTTGGCCTTTCGCGGAATAACGGGGATGATGCCCCGTGAGCGCGCCGCTTGTCGGTTGGCCTTGCTGGCGTAACCCTTGTCGGCAACGGCCGCCCTGGGATCGACATCGGGGCCGAGCCCGAGCAGGATCGGGAAATGCGGTGCATCGCCCTTCTCACCGCCGGTCAGGTCGAAGGCGATGAGGTGGCCGTCGAAATCGGTCTTCAGGTGGATCTTGGTGGAGAAGCCGCCGCGTGAGCGGCCGAGCGCCTGACCCTTCTGCCCCCTTTTGCCCCTGCTGCCGAGACATGGGCGCGCACGATGGTCGAATCGAACATCTGGACCAGATGCGCCGAGGATGACAGCGAAGCCAGATGGTCGAAGAAGGTCTCGAACACGCCTGCCTTGCTCAACCGGTCGAAGCGTCTCCAGACGCTGTTCCATTTGCCAAACCGCTCCGGCAGCGCCCGCCAGGAGATGTTGTGAACCGAGAAATAGTGCATCGCTTCCAGAAACAGCCGGTCGTCGCGACCCTTGTCGCCACGGCGCGGCAGTGAGGCCCGGAACACCTCCAGCGCCACCACCCAATCCTTCTCTGTCATCTTCGTGGACATCGCCGACCTCCAAATCAGTCGGCTCTCCATGAATCAGACAAATCTCCTCAGAGGAATCCCTCGCCACTATCCTTGCGACAATCCGTCCACACAGCCTAGGAAATCCTAAATTTCAATCCAGAGAGCTAGACGCAGTTTGGTTTTGGTGGCGGTTGCTACCGAATAGCGGATAAGAGTCCCCGCCCGTTCTAGCGCCAGCCGTCCAGAATTCTGGACAGGAGAAGCCTTCGCGCCCGGAATTCTGGCCGCGTCGACAACCCGGCAGGCCACCTTGGCCCGCTCGGCAAGCGCGCGCAAGGCCTTCTGCTGATCTGGCGAGAAGGCAGCCGGGGACAGGTAGTCACTCTCGTAGGAACCGTAGCGCAGCCCGACCAGGAACTCTCCGCCGGGCTGCCTGAGAAGGTAGCCGTCCAGCCTGAAGGAATAGGCAAGCCACTGCTGCGGGACCAGGTCGTGGCCAAAGGGCCTTAGCAAGCTCAACGACCGGAACGTGGACGGCATGGTTCTGCCATGTATTGAACTCACCCCACCAGTTTCCAGGTCCGTCCGGATGCTCGTCAGGGGTTTCGGCGACCTGCCTGACGACCTTCATCTCGCGGATCGGCGCCCCGTCCGGGCCTCCGCAAATCGCTTCCATGGTGCGGTCGAACACCCTGATCTCGCGCTCCCAGTAGGCACGCCGTCCCCTCCGTACGGAAGGCGGCAGCTGTCCCGCGCGATCTCCAGCGCGCGGCGCCACGCCCCCCGGTGGGTCCTCAGGTCGTCTGGATCGAATTCGGACATGGATGCTCCCAAGGAAGTGGTCACGGCAGTTTGCGCATGTCTCGCGGCGAGTTTCCCCATCTCCTGTCGGCAGACATGAATCTGGCCCCGCGACGACACAGGACCGGGAATGGACGGCGGGCGACCAGGAGGCTAACGCGTCGGCAACTGACCTGAGTCCTACAAGAGTCATCAGCGACAAGGATTCGGGATCAATCCTTCCTGTCACGGGAGACTTTGTCCGCCGACAGTCTCGGGTCTATCATTCTCGGCATATTCCCTTGAGGCAATCGACATGATCGCACGCGCCAGCCTTCTCATGATCCGAATCCTGCTTGCCGCTGCGCTGGCATTTCCCCTTGGCAGCGCGTCTTCCGCGGAAACTTTCGTCTTCCGGTTTAAGAACGCGCACCCTGTCGGCCTGTCAAACCCCGACGAGCCTTCCTGCGAAGCCGATGGCTCCTGCGACGGCGTATGCGCCCCGCTGGACGATCCCGCTTCACCCGACTGCGCGCTCGATCCGGACGATGGCCGGGACGAGACAGACGATAACGACAACATATGCGAGATCGGCGAAGATACGCGCGATTCCGACTGCAACGGGATATGCGACCACCCGGATGAGGCAGGCTCTTCTGACTGCGCGGACGAGGCGCTCGACCACGACCCTATCGACGCGCTCTTCAACGCCGACATGGAATCCACGAGCCAGCCGGCCTGGCGCTTCCTCGTGTCGAACGGTGTCATGCCGTCCCTGAACCAGGCACCCACGGAAACCGACAAACAGCTCGGAGGCCTCCGCTTCCTGACGGTTTCGAGCCCGTCGCAGCCCTTCTATCAAGATGTCGAGGTGCCAGACGGCCTCGAGGCAGCAGGCTTCGAGGTGGCCTACAACTGGCTGCAGGCGAGCGGCACCCCGGATTCAACCGGAACCGTCGAGGCCGTCTTCCTCGACCGGAACGGGCTGGAGCTGGACAGGCGCACGCCTGCGGTCCGCTCGATGCTCCCCGCTGACACCTGGTTCGAAAGGCGGGCAACAGGCACGGCCCCGGCTGGCACGAGGTTCGTCCGCATCGTTCTCAGGGCAGGAGTAGCCGGTGCGCAGTTCGACAACATCGACCTGAGGATCAACGGCGTGAAGTACTCGACGATCCTCGGATCGGCAGGCATGCCGGAGCGCCCGCAGGACCGCCTTTTCGACGCCAGCACCGAATCCGGGCCCAACGGCACGATCGACCAGATGTTCAGCACGAAGTGGTGGCGCCGGGCCGACGGGCAGGACCAGCTGTTCCTCAGCAAATGGCCGAATCCGTTCACCGGGGCGGACCAGCTCAGGTTCAGCACGAACACTGGATCGGGTACCAGTGCCGAATACAGCCAGATGGTCTACCTTGGCCCGGATAAGGGGGGCAAGAAGCTGACGATCGAGTGGTTCCAGTTCGGCAACTCGTCGCGGCGCGGACACGTGCGCGCCGAGTTCTATTCGAGATACGAAGGCGAATCCCTCGGCAGCCTCTCACCCGTCCACGCCGCGGTTCCGGACGACATTGGAACTATGGCCTACCGAAACTACGTGGCCACGATCCCGGACGGCGCCGAGTTCGTGAGGGTGGTCTTGAAAGTCGATCGCGCCGCAGCCGTGTCGGACATCGGCATGTTTGTCGGCGACGAGAACTGGTCGCGCCGCGGCGTCACCGAGGGCAGCGGAGTCCCCACCACCTGCGAATACCTCGGAACCTACAACCCGACGTTCACGAACCTCGGCGACGGCTACGGATACGCCAAATACTGGGCGCAGACTGGCTGGCGAATCCTGACCTACAACGCTGGCGGAAACACCGCGCCCCAGATGGAATACACGGGGGCGATCAATCAGGCCCTGTGCGTTCCACGTAACAAGCAGAAGGACTTCGAGGGCCTCTTCTACGCCTTCAACAACATCCGCGCCACCAGCACGCCCAACGGAGGCCGATTCTCCATCACCTACTACAACAAGGACATGGAGGTCGTGAACGTCGCCACGACCGAGATGGCGGTCGACGGGGGCAGCGGGCCCGGAATATTCCCGCACTTCGGCTACGTGAGAGCCTACGGCACCGTCGACAATCCGGCGCCGAAGCTCGACGACATTTCCACCATCGTCATCAGGAGCGTAAAGAGCAACGGATCAGGGGATCGCGAAACCATCTTCGACAACGTCATGTTCGCGGACGCTCCCGTGGCGCTTCCCGACTACGAGATCGACTGGGAGCCGGTGATCACGGCAGTCAGTGGCAGCTCTTACCGGAGATAGGGACATGGCCGGGCCATATGGAAGCTCGGCCAGCGTTGGCCGCGCCCCTGGCCTCGCCGTCAGGGGCGGGCACAATGCAGCGTAGCCGATAACGCTCCTTAGCGGGCGGCCAATGCATGGGGCGGCGTTGCTAAACGCCGTTGCTGCCCACAGAATTTCTTGCTTCGCGCGTCAACTAGCGCCTCGGCCCAAGTTCCTGAACGACGATCTCCTGACCGCCGATGAGCTCGACGAGCTGCCGCGAGCCGTCCGGCATCTCACGTACTATCCCGCCGGCCTTCCGGTCGTGATAGTAAGCAGGCGCTCCAGCACGATGCGCTTCCTCAATGGCAATCCTACCTGCTTGACGCAGTCTCGCCTCGCTCCTGCGCCACTGCTCAATGATCATTTTTGCCCTATTCTGGCTGCCACTCACCTAGTGGTCGATATAAGGCCAATTCCCCCACCAATCCAGATTTCCCCGCCCCCGGCGGGCAACATAATTGTAACGGAGCGAACCAGGGTCACGATCATGGCGGTGAGCAATGACGTACTGCAGGATTGGCTTTCGAGGTGCGGTAAGTCGCTTTACCGGGCGCTCGGACCTAGGCCGATGATAAGCCGTGGGCGCGCTCAGCACCGCTGGGTCCTTAAAGTGTTCCTTTGCCCTTCCCGGAACTATTCCTTGCCAGATGAAATCGCTAAGGGTCGTCGAAGAACACCAATTCGTCAGCACCCCCATCCGGGACGAAATAGAAGCGTTTGCCGTCCTTCCGTAGACGGCCTTTCCCGGGCAATGAAGGCGGGGTGTTGCCGCCGCAATCCTTGCATTTGAAGTAGTAGCCGAACTTGCCGTGAAGCATCTCGAGCGCAGTTGAAGAGCAGTGCTTGCACGTATGATCCGGCGACGAGGCATCGGGGCTGACAGGACCACGCTGACCGGACGCTTCCCCTTCTTGCTGAGGCGCCGTCATCGCCTCCAGGTAGGAAAAATCGCTTTCCAACGGGGCATGCATCGAGGCGAGTTTGGTAGCGATGTCCAGCAGGGTGTCCTGGCTGACCGCGCGGGCGAGGCTTGCGATATCGCCGAATAGGTCGTCCTTGGACCGCATGGCTTTGAAGAACGCCTCGTAGGTCACGATCTTGGAGGTGTCGAACACCTTTGTCTCAGGCCGGATCACCCGGACTTTCGGGTCGACAACCATGATCGCCTCGAACCGAGGCTTGATCTGGAAACCCAGCCTCTTCGGCAGCCAACCCTGCCTCTCGAGCAAGTCCCTCAGAACGACCTGATGCCGTTCCGACTGCAGGAACGGGGACGGCATGTTCTCGTAACGCTTCTGGTAGTTGTTCCATCGTAGGAACTGGCCTTCGTCGGTGACCTTGAAGCCGGCATGGAAGCTCTTGGTCTCGATCGTGTAGAAGGTCAGGAAGCGGTCGATGATCAGGTGGTCGACTTGGCAAACCCGGCCGTTGAATTCAACACGAAGCCCATGGAGGACGGCATAGTTCTGCGAGTCCTTCAGCTGGAAGTCGATCTGGTATGCAGCGTCCTTTTCGGCCTTGGCTCCCGCCCGGAATAGCTTCAGCTTCTTCTCGGCTTCGTCGGCCTTGGCCGGATTGGACCGCTTGATCGACTCGAGCCGTGCGATCGCCGCAGGTTCGGCAAAGGGAAGTATGATCACGTCCGGAGATCTCCATCTCGTTTAAGAGATGGTCAAGCCTTGACCCAGCCGGCGCAACGACGGACCTCGGACATCGCGCTGCGTGCCCGAGAAAGCTCCTTATCGGGCGTTCTATACCGAGCGTGAAGATGGAGGCGCCGATCCACGCTGCGGAGCAGGAACGACTTGGAGAGGCGAGTCTAGTTGCAATCCTCGACTGCCCCATGGAAATCAAGTAGGCAGGAGACATCCGCACAGGGAGGTGCTGATGGCGATCACACGGCTTCCTTCTATAATCACGATTATTATAATCTAAATTATAAAGGTGCCCTGGCTCCGACACGCCGGGATACGAGACCTTGCGTAGTCATCGGTGAGGAGCTTTCCAGCAAACTGTCCACATGATGCCGCTCATCGGTCCTGGCGTCCCTCGACAGCTGGGAAGGTATTTTCCACTTCGTGGCCGAAGCCGCCAAGGCCAACACATTCCAGTGAGGGGCTGGGACGCGGAGTCTCCCCTTTCGATCGCCAGGCTCGGAATCATCGAGAAGGAGGAGGACCGCGAAGCAGGCCGGCCTCTTGCCGTGCTCTGCGTCATCGACGACGAAGGCAGCCCGGAGATCGTAGACACACTGCTTCCAGCGGAGGGCGGTCCCAGCCGGGAGACGATGCCGGAGGTTCTCAAGGCGCTCGACCTTCCGCCCTCGGGGCGCATGGGCGCCGACAGGACCCTTGCTGGCCGATGCGACTGCTGGTTCACCGACGACGGCTGGGAGCTGCGCGAACCGACACACCTGGTCTCGGTATCCTTCGTGCGAACCTGCTTCTCCGTGGATTCTGTGATCCACGAGGCGAATGACATCGTCTTGCTCATGGACCCTGACGAGCCGCTCGATGGACGTGGCGATGCGGAGGCCGGATACCGAGCCCAGCATCGCTACATCAACGAAGCCTTCGAGCGGCTTTTCGAGACGAACCCAGGAACTCGCCCAGGATTCTCGTCATGGATGACAGATGGGGAGCCGCGCCACGTCAAGGTCGTCGGCGACGCCCTTAGCAACGAGATCGCCGAACTTCATGGCCGGATCGGGGTCCGTCCGTAGTTCACCGAGGGCGAATTCCTGGCGCGCCCGACGGCGATCGCCACCTCGCTGCTAAGGCGGTCGATAAGATGAGCGTCGTCCAGCCCCTCCATCTCGATGACGGCATCGAGGTCCGGACGGCCTTTCACGCGCAGCAGGGCATTGCCGTAGGTGACGGTGGATTCCTCGCCTTCCCCCGTCATCTTGGGTTCGGGGAGAAGGTCCGGAGTGAACATGATCTCGAGCCCGCCTGCTTCGCAGCCGATGCAGCCTCCTGCGTAGAACTGCCCCCGCAAAGACACGACCTCCCTGCCAGCGAGCTTATGGCTGGCGACCACCAGCGGTTCGTAGTGGAACCAGTCCATGGCGACTGGTTCTGGATCCCTAGCGACGTTCTCCTTCCCGAAACGGCGCCCGGCATCATCGCGGGCCTGGAGGAGGGATCGAGCGTAGACGCAGCCGAATTCGACACCGCTGGTCCCGTTGATTTCGATCAGCCAGTAATTCCAATCCATGACGTTGCCCCCTGAACGCGTGACCTATGAGAGCTTGGACGCTCTCAGCGCAGGCTGCCATCGGGAAAAATGCGAATCCTCAAGGCAGGTCTGACCGAGGTGCCCGATAGTGCTCCTTATCAGACGAGAGAGGTGCCCCGCCGGAGGATGCGCTTGTATCGCTTTCGTGTTGTAGTGAGGCTCCATAACGGCAAGAAGGGAGGCCAAAGATGGCGCAGTTCAAATTAAGGCACCAAGGCCATGAGTGCGAATGGTCCTATCCGGCCCAGCTGGTTGAGAATCCTGTGTTCTTGTGGGTCGAAGATTCGCCAGCGATATCTCGCCTAACCCCTTGGATCATACCGACGTCGCCGCGCGGAGGGCCGGGGGCGAGGCGCCCAGAACCACGATGGATCTATGCTGCAGTGCCACGTGATGCCGAATTCGCTCTCCCGACATGGATTCCGTTCAAGCCCCGCCCTTACATCAGGGGTATGGATCGATACATATGGCTGCAATGCTCACCGGAAGCTTCCGAGAACCTGATGCGAGTGGAGACCCCGCTGATAATGGACTGGGAGGAGCGCAGGCAGTCCTGGCAGTTCATCGCCAGTACCATGGATGCCGCCAAATGGAGGTCGAACCTGCACTTAATCGGCATAGACTGCATACCTGACGTCACGGAGTGGGAGTTCTAGGATTGGTCTATAGGATTGATGCCCGGATTTGTGGGAGACAACTCTCTTGGGAGTGCCCCGTCCAACCCAAAGAATGCCTTGCATCTGTCTGGGTAGAACAATCTGAAGATATTTGGTATCTAGTGCCCCCGAATCCCTTGTCGGAGGGTTCCCGCGGTGGGCCAGTGCCGCCAGAGAATATCGCTCGCTACACCCGGTTGTGGGCAGCATATCGGCCCCAAGAAGGACGTAAACTGCCGCTTTGGATTCTTGAGGGTGCCGTGCACCCGGACAAGGAATGCGGTCTGCGTTCCTGAACGTGATTGCGGGTTCCTTGGCCTTCGGCACGGCGCGTCTCCTTTTCATGACGCGGAAGTCCTACCACGCGCGGACCGTCTGTCAAAGCAATCGCGGCGGCATGGTGAAGGCCGATTCACCATGCCATGAGAGCCGCTTGCGCTCCACCCCTGGATTTCCTACTAACGCATCCAAGCCTGCATCATCGGCCTGTCCAGGCGGAGACACAGAATGACCGGCAGTCGTCCGAGCGAAGCAATGAAGATCCTGATCAGGCGCCTTGGAAACGGGAAGACCGTACGCTTCCTCGGCATGGACAAAAGGCGAGCGGCGGGCCTCCGGCGCAGGTACTGCTTCGTGCCAGGCATGACTACCGCCAACACCAACCTGGTCGATGGAGCGATAGCAAGGGGCTATCTCGAGCGGAACAGAGACGGCGAATACACGCTCAGCCCTTCCGGACGGGCGATCTACGCGAACATGAACGGGGATTTCGAGCGCTGGGAAATCACCGTATCGGGCAGCGAAACACCGATAGGCGGATTCGCGTGGCGATGCACATGCGTTCCCGCAGGGAAGGACGGGACGGTATCCAAGCTGACGCGGGCGGCGCGGTATCTGGAAAACCGAAGGTATAACACCTTGGATGCCCTCGTTTCGGCAGTCGTGCGCGACCTGAAGTCCGCTGGCTTCGCCTCAGACCAGATCGTGTTCTGTCCGATGACGCAGGAAACGGCCGACATGGACCGCAGGCAGCGTGATCTGATCGGACAACGCAGGAAGGCGATCGAGCTCGAACAGGCCGAATACATCGAAATGCAGAAGCGCGAGGCCAACATGACCGTCGATCACGTGCTCATGACGCCTGTCTCGTCACTGGACATTTCCACCCGGTCGGCGAACTGCCTCAAGGAAGCGGGCGTTACCGTCATAGGTGAACTGGTCGCGATGAGCGAAGCCGACGTCATGGCGATGAAGAATGCCGGCCGGAAGACGCTCAATGATCTGAAGGAAGCGATGGCCATGTTCGATGTAAACCTGCTGCTTGGCAGCGGACTGCCCGACTGGCAGGTCGAAGAGATCGCGAGACTGAAGGGCGACGAGCCGCAGGAACGTAATCCCCGGCGACCCTGATCCGTCTGAAGGTCTCGAATGGCGGGATTCGCCCGCTCCTTCCCGCTTGCCCGTGTCCGCGGCCGGCTCCATGATCGAAGCAGTCATCATCCGCCAGCTGGACCTGCCGCCGGACGGGCATTCCCGCGGATTACGGGCGGGAGCGCATTGGAAGCACATGCTCTTCAGGAGACGAACCAGACCGGGATTCAGGGAGCGCGTCAGGACGTTCTTCCTGCCCCGCAAGGGCTTCCGCAGCGCCGGCATCCGAGATCGACACGATCAGGTGGCATGCACTATCAGACGTCGACGACCCCGATCTGGCGCCCAGCTTCCGGAACCTGATCCTCCCTTTCCTCTCGGAAGAGAGCGGGAGGTTCCCCCAGGACTAGCTCAGGCTGCCCTCCGTCCAGGGCCGGACAGATGTCCATACGGCTTGCGGCTCGCGCGCCCGTCGGTGACAAAGCTGCATCGAACCCTGCCACCACTCAAGGGATGGAGCATCAACTTGCGGATTCATCATAGGGGACACCAAGGCATAGTGGCTTCGGATCATCCCGACCCCCTCGCACTCGTCTCCAATACGTCAGGCGCCGCAGGAGTCCTTTATCCAGATGCACTGGTGGTCTCGACCATTCCGATGAGCGGGCATTCCGAGGCAGCCCATTGGGCGGGAAGGGAGTTCACGGACGGCCTCAAGCCCGAGGACGGCGCACGCCTCGACCTCAGCCATCGGCTTCAGATCACGCCTGAAGGCGTAACGTGCGAACTGTGGACTGACCCGGCTGATGAATGCCCCTATTCGCCGGAGACGCTGTCCGCCCTCGAGGACTACATCCGCGAGCATCCGAAGATGCGCTGGCTCTGGCGGCATCCCGAGGCGGAAGTCAGCATCGCGGTGTGGACCGACGATGGCGTGACGTGGACCTTCTCGAAGGGCGAGCTGAGCGACGCCACCAGCCAGCAGTCGCTGTTCCCGGGCTGAGGAGCCGTCGGCCGCCTAGGTTCTGTACTCATAAAGGTTGCGTCTGAGGTCGAGGCTTGATTCAGGGCTTCCGAAGGGAGCTTCGGATGGCGCGCTACGATTTGAGCGAAACGGAGTGGCGGCTGATTGGGCCGCTCCTTCCCAATAAGCCGAGGGGCGTGGCGCGGGTGGACGACCGGCGCGTGATCAACGGCATCTTTTACGTACTACGAACGGGCTCGCCGTGGCGTGACCTGCCTGAGCGCTACGGCCCGTATACGACGGTCTACAACCGCTACAATCGCTGGGCGAAGGCGGGGATTTGGCTGGCGATCTTCGAGACCTTGGCAGCCAAGTCCCCTCAGTCGATGCAAATGATCGACAGTTCCATCATCCGCGCACACCAGCACGCCGCGGGTGGAAAAAGGGGGCCCGGATCACGCCATTGGCCGTTCTCGTGGAGGACTGAGCACCAAGATCCACGCTGTGGTCGATCAGGATGGTCTACCAGTGCGCCTGCTGATCTCGCCCGGACAAGCGTCCGACATGGGCGCGGTGCCCGATCTTCTCGCGGGCCTGCCGACCGCGACCAACGTCATCGCCGATCGCGGTTACGACTCAAACGCCGTGCTGGATCTGATCAAGCGCTCGGGAGCTGAAGCCAGCATACCGAGCTGTTCACGCCGCATCGTCAGACGCTCCATCGACCCCGCCGTCTACAGACAGCGAAACCAGGTCGAGCGCTTCTTCTGCCGCCTCAAACACTTCCGCCGCGTGGCCACACGCTTCGACAAGCTCGCCAGGAACTTCCTGGCCGCAGTCCTGCTCGCCTCAACTCGACTGTGGCTCAGAGCTTATGAGTCCACGACCTAGGCGATCTCCACCTCGTGCCCAAGGGACTCGATGAGGCGGCGTCCCGCCTCCGGATCGCTCGAGTAGACGAGGTTGAGACCCAGCAGCTTCAGGATCTCGCGGTCGATGTCCTCGTCCTCGTAGGAGGTGCCGTCGAAGCAGTAGGCGCTGGGAACGAGATCGGCCTTGAGCTCGCCGTCCACGTATATCCGCGCGCCATCGGCGAACGAGCAGCCGCAGGTCTCGCAGTCGTGCGAGTCGGTGGTGCGTTCGACGCGGATGTGGGCCATGGCGTTCTTCCGGCGCTTCTGCAGGATTCGAGAGGCAATGGTGCCCGCGATGCTTCAGGAAGGCAATGAGCCTTCCAGGCCGCCCTCCTGGTCGCTATGGTGCCGGGGCAGACGGGAAGGGGACACGATGTCGGGACCGCCGCCTCGGGACAGGAACGGGTTCAAGATCTGGCAGGAGGCCCGGCGACGGGGCATTTCGAAGCTCTACCATTTCACTCCGGCCGGAAACGTGCGGAGCATCCTCCTCTACGGCCTGCACTCCCGACAGACGCTGCTGGCGCACGACGTCGACTTCTACGTCACCGATCCCCATCGCTTCGACGAGCGCCTGGATGGCGTGTCGCTTTCGGTGCACTCGATCAACGAGGCGATGTTCGAGGCCAAGAACAGGGACTACAGGGGCCAGCTTGTCGTTCTCGAGCTGGACGCCAGCCTGCTCTGGACCCACTCCTGCAGGTTCTGCTGGACCAACGCGGCAGCGAAGGAGATCCGGGACCACAGGGGACATCTCGGCGGCCCATGGGCGTTCTCCAGGATGTTCGAAGACCGGCCGGTCAGCCTCCTCGACACGCGGCCTGCCCGCAGCGCCTTCCAGCGGCCCGACTGCCAGCCCACGGACAGCCAGGCCGAGGTACAGGTGCTCGACCCGGTCTCTCCAGATGCGATCATTGACATCACGGCGGGCAGCCGGATGGTCAAGGACGAACTCGAGGCCGTCATGGCGGAGATCGGCGTCGAGCGCCCAGTGGTCCTCTATGAGGAACTCTTCAGGCTGGGCCTGTAGGAGGAGGCTGCTCAGAAGCGCGGGACGGCCGCCTCGGCATGCTGGAAGTGGAGCTGGCCGCAGGCGGCCGAAATGTCGTTCCCGTCGGTCTCGTAGTATTCGACCCAGTGGCCCTCGCAGGCCAGCGCCGTCTGGATCGCAAGGTAGGCGCCGTCATCCGCGTTCCGCATGGAATGCCCCTCGATGCCGTTGAAGCGGTTCAGCTTCACGTGCCAGGGTCCTTCCTTCTCGAGCACATCGGCGATCGCGATGGCCGACTGCGCCCGGTCGTTCCAGCCTTCTATCAGGGTGACGTTGACCTCGACCTTACCGTGCCCAGAGCGGCGGATGAGGCTCAGTGCCTCAGCCGGGGGCAGGTGTCCGGGCCTGAACATGAGAACCCGTTCGGACGGAATGGCGGAATGGAGGGAATACTGCAGCTTCACCTCCCTGCCGTCGCTGGCGCCGAACCGCCGGACGGCCTCCAGCGTCTTGACCAGAAGCGCGCGGGAGGGCGCGCTGGTGCTGAGAGCCAGCTTTATGCCGTCATCCCTCCTGACCTTCGAGAAGGCGGTGAGGACATTGTCGATGTTGGCCGCCGGCTCGCCTTCCCCCATCGCCGAAACCACCCAGGGCCGGGAGGGGTCGGACGCGCGCCGGAAGCTCTCCGAGATCATCGCGAGCATCTCTCCCGCGCTTAGCCGACGCTTGTAGAGGCCGGCGATGCCGCTGGCGCAGAAGCCGCACCCGACAGGGCAGCCGACCATCGTGGAGAAGCACACGATGTTCTTCTCAGGCCGCTCGACCAGCACGAATTCGGCGGCCTGTCCGTCGCGTAGCCCGGCGAGCCACTTGGTGACAATCCCGGAACGGGTTTCCTCGACGATCCCGAACGAGGGCGCTCCTTCCGAACCAACCCGCATGATACCTCGCGTCACTTCACCAATCGGGCCGTCAGGTCACTACGAATCCTGTTGGTCCGCAAGCCTCTCCAGCCGCGATAGCCAACGAGTCCTTCACTCCTTTACCAGACGGGGTCATGGGAAGCTCCCGGATGCCATGGACTACAGGGAGCGGATACCGACAAGGTCATGTGGACACGCGACTCCTAACAGAGCCCATTCCGGCCCCGAGATGCCCGGTAAGCTACGTTATCGGACATCAGCTATACGTCGTGTTGAAATTACGTTTAATCAGCAAAAAAGACTACTCTAAAGGCCGCTTAATTGCACCGCTTATCCCGTTCGCTCAGGGAACCGCTACATCTTGATGGAGCAGGACAAGGATTGGAGCGCCTCAAGGGTGCCCCCAACGCTTTGGCGATGCCAAGAAGCAGAACGATACCGTTCACAGCGGGATCGTTCTGCTGAACATGTCACGATTCGGGATAGGTAGTCACGGCCGCCCTACAGCGGTGCCAGGTTACTCGGCGGCGATCGCCAGCCCCCTGCCTTTGGAAGGCGGAGTCAGCAGCCTGGGCATGTTCGCATAGGGATTTGGATAGCGACGGCTCGTCCGACGCTCTTCGCCCGGCCGCCGCGCGACCAGCACGGGCCGCGCGGGCCGTTCGAGGCGCACGTATTCGCGCCGTTGTTCGAACTCCCTGACTCCGGAGAAGTCCCAACCGTAACTACGGAAGAGTTCCGGCTCTTCCTCACGAAAGCGGCCCACCCACCGGACGAGGTCGTCGAGGACCTCCACCCGATGCACCCGATAGAAGCGGGCGAGATCCTTCACGATCTGCTGCTTGTTGGGGTGGCACATCGCCATGATCTCGTCGATGTGCTCCTTCTTCCACTGGGTCGTATCCCCGACTATCTCGCGATAGGTCACGCTGCCGACCCGGCGGCCGATGCCCAGCATCGTGTCCATAGCGCTTCGGAAGCTCCGCCGCCTGTTCCAGCGGAACACGAACTCATTCAGGTAGGCATCGAGATGCTTCTCCCGGAACCCATGGAAGGTGCCCAGCGCCCAGCGCTTCAGATTCCCGAACACCATGTGAACCCACTTGAAGACGATGTGCGCCTTCATGTTGAGTTTCTTGAGGTTTATCTTCCTCAGGTGGCGATCTGACACCTTGTCATACGCGGCGAAGAAGTCGGTTCGCAGCCTCGTTCCTGGCGCGGTGTTGGCCTCTACGAACGGGACGATGCTCGCCGCAGAGCGGTCGGCGATCCGCGATATCCGGATTCGTCCTACGCCATGCTTCCCGTAAGTCTCCACGGCGGCAGCGATCCACATCTGGTTGGCGGTGCTGCTGCCTCCCCCTCGCTCCAATGCGTCCTTCTTTCGACGGTAGGGGATGGCGGATTCGTCAACGTCGACTGTTCCCGAAAGCGGGGTCCGGTCCGGATTCACCATGGCGCGCCGGAGCTTGTGCAGGACCAGCCAAGCGGTCTTGTAGGAGACCCCAAGCTTCGGCTGGAGTTGCAGGGCGGAGATGCTGTTGGAGTGCGTCGCCATCAGGTAGGCGGCGAGGAACCACTTCCTGAGCGGCAGGTGCGTACCCTGCATCACGGTTCCGGCGATGACGGAGGTCTGCTTGCGGCATCCGGGCTTCTCACCCCTGCCAGCGCATTCGAATAGCCACGGGCGGGATTCCAGGCGCCAGGCTTTCCGCGAGCCGCAGTGCGGACAGATGAAGCCGTCAGGCCACCGCTTCTTGGCCAGATATTCCGCGCAGGCATAGTCGTCGCGGAAAGTCTCCACGAACGTCTCGATCGACGGCGGCCTGTCGTTCTTCCACCGGGTCGGAAACAGCCCCCTGCCCATGCCGACGCCACATAAGCGCCAGTCGACGAACTGTCACGCGGGAACTCCAGATATGGTTACCACCTGAGCGAACGGGATAAGCGGTTTAATTGCTTCCTTTGAACGCCGAAACCATTGAGCTAATCACAAGAGAGATTGTTGCTGATTTGATCATGCTTGGGAAAGGTGGTGATGCCGATAGTGCATTCCTATCAACACATTCTACAATATCGAGACCAGTGTCCTCCGAAGGAGCCTTCACAAAATTCACGATCAAATCCCTGTATACAGGGAAAATTGCCTTATAGGTAGACGCCACGCGAGGCCGAGGAGCATATCGGGACAGGTCTCCGACGACATAGTCTTCAAGCTGATTGCATGACTTGAACACGTAGTCACGCTCGTTTGCCTTTGATAGCAATATTCGGACAGTCACAACAATGGACAGCGCGAAAAGTCCAATCTCAACAGGATTAACGTTTGTATCGTGCGCATATGCGTCTTTGATGGTTGAATGGATTGAATCATACGCACTGACTAAAGGTGGGCGATTTTTCTTAAAAAAGCCGAACATGGGTTCTTCCTTGTTCCTATCCCTAGAATTACTTTTACATCAAGAATCCGATGACGCATGCAAAGTTGAGAGCGCTCCAAGAGGTAGAGTTCCCAATTATAATTTAACGTCAGTCAGAAAGCATCTTCGATCCGCTGATCGATTAAGGTGTATTCTTCACGCCAATTTGGGAAGGCATAGGAGAATTCATTCAGGAATCCTGCCGTCAAAGCACCGCGACGATGGCGATCATTTTGCGCCACAAGGGCATGAGCGTCTAGGTAGCGCTCTTTGATCAGCCTATCAGAAAGCGCGAAAAGTTTTCCATAAAGAGAAGCTAGCCGGAACGGCCCGAGGAAGCCGCCACTGCCTTTCTCAAGAACTTTTGCCGCTGCCGCAACGACGTGCGTCGCCATTGCCGTCGACAATGGATAGGCTGTGGATAGTTCGAGAACCTTTTGTTGATCGGTCACCTGACCATAGTGAAGCTCAATTTGGGTTCGTGGAATTCTTCTCATTGCCGCTCCTCTCTTCGCCTCAGGAGTGGACCTCCTTACTGCCCCTCCGCTTCAATGCTGACCTACAACTCACGAGAAGAGAAGCGCCGACAGCGATCCGCCCTAAGGCGAGGGTGCGCCCGTTAGGTCACATTACCAACCGTTTTTGGCATCAGACCTAGCGTTCTATGGCCCACCCATCCACCACGCCGTTTTTCAGATATACGAACAGGTCATAGCTCCGATCAGCCCTCTTGCCGTATCGAAGTGTTTCCCTGGTGCCTCGGCTCGAACGATGCGATCTCGACGATGCGGGCATGCCGAGCGCCGCCTGAACAGCCTCCCGAGGCATGCCGACACAGACCCTGCCTTCGGAGATTGCACAGGCGACGGGGCGGCCGAATCTCGCCTCGTATGATGCAATCCGACGCTCCTCCCGCCGCTTCTGGAACTTGTAAGCCAGCCACAGCAAGGCGACCAAAACCAAAGCTTCCACGGCACCCCGCCTCTCTGGAGACTTCATGAGAGTCCTTTGATCCCGCCGGCGCAAGCGGCTTGAGAAGGGCACCCGGACATCACAATGATTGCCTTGCCTTTGCACTGCCGCCCCTGTCGGGGACATTCGAGTCCTTTCGTACTTGCGCTATCGTCTAGGATTCGCTAGAGCCGCTATCAACGAGATCGGCGAATCCCATAATTGATACCCGGCATCCGCGATGATGACCGGCCGGGCAAGACGACCCTTGCGCGAAGCGCGGTAGGTATCCCAGCTATACAGGCTTTGCTTGTCTCCGGATCAGCCTAGAGATATCGAGCACCTGAGCGAGCAGCGCCATGTCATGCGACACTGAGCTTGCGAGGCACCCCCCACCTCCGCTAACCAACGAGTAGTAGGATTCGAAGCTCCGCCCCGCGCATTCTTCTGCCGCGAATCCTTTAACCTCCTGTTGACGGATTCCCGCCTCGCCGCCACCCTTGCCCTGTAGTAAGAATTCAAAGGGCGAGCGGATGGGCAAGGTCACCGAGGCAGAGCAGAGCGGTCAGTATCAGGCACCTCCCCATGTGATCCCCTACCAGGGCAGCAAGCGCCTCCTCGGCCCGAAGATCGCGGACCTTTTCCCGGACTACGTCCATACCCTCTACGAGCCGTTCGCCGGCTCGGCAGCCATTTCCCTTTTTGCCGCCAAGAAAGACCTCGCGAAGCACTTCGTGATCTGCGACGTCTATGCTCCGTTGATCGAGCTCTGGAAGCTCATCGTCGATAAGCCTGAGCAGGTGTCGAAGCAGTACGAGGCCATCTGGTCGAGGCAGGCGCTGGAAGACAGCGACTACTTTTTCCGGGTCCGCGCGGAGTTCAACCGGGACCAGGACCCAGTCAAGTTCCTCTATCTTGTCTCGCGGTGCGTCAAGAACGCGGTCCGGTTCTCAGCGAAAGGCCACTTCACGCAGTCCCACGACCGCCGCCGTCTTGGCACCAGGCCGGAACGCATGCGAGAGAGCATCTCTGCGGCGAGCACCCTCCTCAAGGGTAGAGTCGAGTTCCGGAACGCCGACTACGACGAGTGCATCTCTTCGGCGCGTCCGATCGACCTGATTTACATGGACCCCCCCTACCAAGGAACGTCCGAGGGCGGCGACAAGAGGTATTTCCAGAGCCTCGGCCGCGACCGGGTTATCTCCACCCTCGCGTCGCTGAGCCACAAGGGCATTCCGTTCATCCTATCCTACGACGGAATCTGCGGGACCAAGGTCTACGGGGAGGCACTGCCTGCGGAGTTGCGCCTAAATCGGCTCCTTCTCGATGCCGGGAAGTCAACGCAGGCGACACTCAATGGAAACGACGAGCAGACGTTCGAGAGCGTCTACACGCCCTACTACATGAGTTTCAGGAGGACACCCCGGGACGTGGTGCCGGAGCACGTGCGCGAGCTGTGCGGCCAAGTCTCGAAGGCTCGCGCCAAGGGCGTGGTCGATGCCATCCTCGGCCGGGGTTTTGTCACGCGCGACCAGATCGAGTCCGACCTGGGACAGCAACACGCGCCTCGAGCAGCGCAGGACGTCAAGGACGAGGGTATCCCCCTCGCCAACATCAAGTTCACGTACCCCGACAAACAGAAAAGCTCCTACTACATCTTCGACCTCGGGGAGGAGGTGCAGGCCGGCAAGCTGGGCGGGCGAAAAAGGTTCAAAAAGTCCTTCAAGGAGGCCATGGTCGCGCATTACGGCCCGATACATGCCTTCACGGGCGAGCCATTCCCGGAGAGGATGCTGTCCATCGATCACCGCATCCCTTATGCGATTAAGGGGGATACGGATGATCCCGACGTGGCTGATTTCATGCTGCTGGACGGCACCTACCAGCGCCGAAAGAGCTTTGCGTGCGAGAACTGTTCCAATTTCAAAGCCAAGGACGTTGCCGTGTGCGGGCGCTGCTACTGGGCTTTCCCGGACGACTACGACCACGCCGCTACGTACCCGATCAGGCAGGTACACATCTCCTGGACTGGCGGCGAGGAGCTTGAGGACTTCGGCAAGATCGATGCCGCCTCTCGCCGGCGCGCGCAGCCGATTCAGACCTTTATGAAGGAGGCCAGCAAAGATGCCGCCTCTGCGGTGGAGTGACGATGCCGACCGTCGATTCCATCGACAATGCGGCCCTTGTGCTGGCGCTCTTCGTGCCTGGCTTGGTGGCTTATTTCGTACGAAGCCAGTTCGTTGGGGCTGAGGGCAAGGACCACAAGGACAGGGCGATCACGTACTTCGTGCTGTCCGTCATATATCTGGGCTTGGTTTCCCCGTTCCTGCCCGCCGAGAGAGGTTGGCTCCTAAATCCAGTTGCATGGCTACTCCTCGTCTTCGTCGGCCCCGCGCTGTTCGGAGGCATCCTGGGAGTGTCTGCGCAGAAAAACTGGATTTGGCGCCTGGCACGGCGATGCGGCCTAAATCCACGGCATGGAATGCCAACCGCATGGGACTGGAAATTCTCCCATGACAGGATCGGGCATGTCCTGGTGAAGCTGAAGGACGGAACGAAATTCGCAGGCGATTGTGGCAGCGGCTCATTCATCTCGACCGACCCCAGCCACCGGGACATATACATCGAGAAGGTGTACGTCCTGGAGGACGGCACCAACAACTGGATCGATGACGGCCCTAGGTCCGTCCTCATTTCGCCCGACGAGATCCAGACGATAGAGTTCTTTGATAACGAGGAGGCAGTTCATGAAGAAGACGACCGGAGCGGTAACGACGAGCGCCAACGGGAACCGTGGCTATCAGCCGACAGTCACGTCTCCTAAGTCGAGCGCTGGCAAGCAGCCCATGGGGGGCGGTGGCCCTCGTCCTCTGCCGAACAAGGGCAGCGCAGGCAAGAAGTAGAAATCCGGTGGACTTCAAAGCCATCCGGGCGAGCCAACCCGAACGTGTCCCTAGCCAACTTGCCGAGCAAGTTCGGCAGCCATTCCATGCCGATCGGGATGCTCAGGGAAGGCATCCAGTTCCTCGGGCGTAAAGCCTCGGGTTGGAAAGGCGAGCTGCGCCCCCTGAGCTTCCATTTGCCCATGCCCGATAAAGGTCCTTACCGGGCACGGCCTGCAGGCGCTCGGGACACAGCGTCGTTAGCACCACACATTCGCTTTCTGAACAAGACCACGATGCGGTAGCGAATCCTATTGAGACACTAAGGCGACGGGATTGCCGTCGTGCGGCTACATGACAATAATGCAAGGATTCGCACTTGACCCGGCCGCAGGTGTCATGCCATCCAGCAACTTATTGGAGGCCTGAAGTGGAAGCCCTGCTCAACATTGCGGCATCAGTCGCCAAGCATTTTGTGCGCGTCTTGCCGTTTTCCGTTACGGCCTCCATCGGATGGGTGCTGTGGCACTTGGAGTGGTTCTTGGGACTGCGTTCTTTGGAGCAGGCCCTCTGGGGCGCATTCCTGTTTTCGGCTGCCGTTGTGGCCTCGTTGGTAGTCGATAGGTTGTTTCATACATCCGTAGCCCTATTCAGTCGGTGGCAAGTCTCATGGCGTCATGCACGCGAAAGAAAGGGGCATGTAGCTAGGCTCATGGACATCGACCAGGGATCGTATGATCTACTGTGCGAGTTAGTAGCCGAGAACAGCTTTAGGCCCTCGTTCACAATCTACGAAGGACAACTCTCCCCAGAAGAGCATCTGATGTTGCGGAGTATGGCAGCCGATGGATTGTTGAGGATCCGGCAGAGCGGCTACGTGTCCAGCGCCGGAGCCATGTTCTCGGTTACTCTTCCAGACCACATTTATCAGCATACCCTAGCTAGCATGAGGGGGGCGGCCGAGGCCCTGCATGGTTAGGTTGGCCCTTAGCGATCCTGAGCATCCACGAGATGCCGTGCCCGATAAGGCCCCTTATCGGGCTGCGCCTCATCGCTTCGCCCTCTAGGGAGGACTTGGGCCGATAAGGACCGTTATCGATCCCTGCCGAACTGATCCGGATGCCACCTTGGCGGCGCCGACGAGGCCGTGGACCTTCAGAGCCTTCGTACGATCTCCGAAACCAGACGGTCGGCGCTCATCCTGAGGTCGGCAGTTTCGCCGAAATGCGAGAGGATCGCGACCATAGTCTCTTTAGGCAGCGCTGAGGCAGCTGCAAAGCCCACTCCGTCAGATCTCTTCTCCCGCAGCCACTCAACGGTCTCCAGCGTCGTCGCTCCGGAAATTTCCGCGAGGGCCGAAGGCTGAGCTACGTCCGCCCTGCTTCCGAGCCAGTTCTCGATCGCTTCGTTCACACAGTCGGTGGCGGGCCGTTCGGCGTCCAGGGCTGCGAGCTTCAGTCGCTTCCGCAGGTCTCGACGGATGCGGTGATGCATCGACACATACTCGATCTCCAAGACATGCCCTCCAGTTCCATGTGCATGTAGCCGTCGAGTCCTGCCTGTGCCACGGGTGACCGATCGCACGGTTAATGCCACGGTTTCCGCTGGCCGGGTTCATCGAAAACTGGTCTGGCATCCGAGGCCAGTGGAGTTCACCCCTCCCAGTAGACGGCCTCCATGCGATGGAGTTCTCCCTCGCCGTACATTTCAGCGAACAGCGGTTCAGCGAAGGGAGCCTCATTCCAGCCCGCGCCTGGCCGAGCTGCGACGCGCTCATGAAGATGTCTGGGGGGAGCAAACCTGCTTATGCAGCTCCTCAAGATGGAAGCGGCTGACAGCGTAGTGCCTGATCGACGCTTTTCCACCATGTCTGATCTCGAGAAGACCTTGTAGCTCTCCATCGATCTTTCCGCTCCAAATGACCTCCGCCTGGAGATCATACGCCGCCGGCCTTTCTTCTCTGCCACGACGGCCAAGCTTGGGAATGATCGAGAACCGGAAGCTTTGGCCCAGTTCTCGATCGTCAGGACGTATTCGGGGGCTACCGCGATGCCGAGCATGGAAACGCTGTCCGCCGGCGCGCCCATAAAGGCGCTCCCGACGCCTATTTCGGAGCCAAGTCGGGATGCATCGAGATCCTGATCGAGGGCGAGGTCGAGCCCGAGGCGATCGACTACCGAACAGCGCTGCTCGCCCGGATGGACTACATGAACGCCGACGAAGAGGGCGAGATCCGGCTTCTGCCGGATGCCCGCGTCACCGTCCGCAAGCTGGCTGTCCACGAACCGGCCCCGTCGGTGACAGCCTCCGAGCCGGCCTCGCACACCCCCTCGTAGTGGGTCGCACGAGGCCGTCATTGGCATGGACAAGCCGACCCGCCTATGACCGTCCGGTGATAAAGGCCGATCGATCGGCCTCCGTATCACCGGACGGTCATAGCGAAGCCATTGGTGCAATGACCACGAGGCAGTCGGCGGGGAGCATGAGCAAGGATTGATTTCGCGCGGAGACATCTGGTCCTCGTTCCGTTCAGCGGCGGTTAGGAAGTCAGGCTGCCGTACGCCTACGCACGGGAAGCCTATTGCCGCGCCGACGGCGAGCACGCGGCACGCGGGCGTTTCGGGTTGTCGGCAAAGGGCTATTTCACATGCGTGCCCGTCCGGGAAAGCACCGGAGGCGCGAAGGCTCCAGATCAGAGTCAGGCGGCCACGTTAACCGTCATACGCACCCTGCCGTTGCGGCGTCCATCGCTTAGGTGTAAGCAGAGCGGACGGGTATGGCCGGACCCGCACTCGCTCGCCACGCATGTGTGTTAAGCCAGAGGCAGCGGCCATTCAGCATGACCCTTCATCGTGCTGTTTTCCCAGGATCGTGCGAGCGCCCATCCGATGAGGGAGAACGCACATGCGCATCCACTTTCCGTCCGACGCACGCCTGAAGGCGGTCGCGAAGAAACTCAAGGACATCGCCCCCGAGTTCGGCCTGGACCTCAACCTTCGGATCGCGAGGGAGGCCGCCGCTTCGATGTACGGCTACCGCAACTGGGAGGAGGCCCGCACGCTGCTTCGTTCGCGGCAGCCCACGCCGCTCGACGACGAGGTCGCGCCCGAAGAAGCGGCAGAGCGAAGGGGCTACCAGGCCTCGCGCATGTCCGCCAGGCTTTCCATCCCGCGGCAGGTGGCGTTCGCCATCGTGGACCGTCTGAGGCCGACCGGGTCGGCTAAGGCGCGCGCGCAGGCCACGCCAGGAGGAGGATGGAGCGACCTGATCCGGCAGGCCGAAGCCTTGCATGCGGCAGACGGCGCCGTCTTCTTCATCTCGATGAACGGCCAGGACCGGGGAATCTGCGTGCCGTATCCGGAAAAGGACCAGCCAGGCGAAGTCATGGCGTTCCTGACGATGTGGCTCCACCCGACGGCCGGGTTGCAGGTCCATGCCGACTACCTGATGGAGGAACACGGACGGAAGGCAGTCGAGCGGGCAAGGACAGGAAACCGCGACTACTCCCTTATCGGCAACCGCTCCGAGAGGCAGAACGTGGTCCCCGGAACCCCTAGGGAAAACCTTTCGGAAGCCTTTGGCATATTCTGCGAAGGCGCACGGGAACGCGGCCCGCAGGCTCCCGCAGCGACGACAGCAGCGCTCGCCAAGCGAATGTCGGAAGCATTCTCCGGCAGGCTCGACCATTCAGTCCTGCAACGGCTGGAGGGCCTGTCCTGCCTGGACGCCGCCTCCTACAACCTCATCTCAGGCCTCACCTCGGAAACCCCTGCCGTCCGCGAGTTTTTCATCCGCCACCCGGCGTTCCTCCCGCTCTACGTTCCGCAGGAAGCCGAAACCCCTTTCGGCTGGCCGGAACCGTCGGAGGCCGCGGAGAGGTTCAGGGAAACGCTCGGCAGGTACGACCGCGACTGGCCCAAGGCGATCTACTTCTTCACGCACGGGGAGTCCGCGATTCCGGAACCGGAAGACCTGCAGCACTGCAGCCGCCTGCTAGAGGCGCTCGGAAACAGTTCACAATTCGCTGAATCGCTCCACCCAGCATCAGAACTCTGTTTCCTAACCTACTACACCTACGCGCCCGTGCCGCAGGGAAAGGACGACTTCCGCGAGTTCGGCATCTTCTTCGAGAATGCGACCGAGATCGCCAACAGGATGGAATGGGACATCTACAGCATGTTCGACCACGGCGATTTCGGGACGACATGGGCCGAGTCGAACAGGCTCCTGAACCGCACTGCCTTCACCCATCAAACGGAAGAGGCGAAGTGCCGGACATTCGCGAAAGCCCTCGTGATCGCTTCCATGGACCCTGGCCGTCCGCTGGGTCCGCAAATGAAGGCTGCGGCGGCGCTGCTTCCCGAGGCGGAAGAATACATGGCCGAACATCCGTGGCTGCAGGGCACGCAGGAGGGCTGGAACACGTGCCTCGAGCTGGCGCAGTTCGAACGCGATCACGGCACCGTGCTAGACCCCGTCGGGACAGGCCCTGCTTCCTTCAGCCAAGCGGTCGACGAAGCAAGGCGGGTGGTGGCCAGGTTCTCGGAGGCGCTCCCCGAATTGATCATCGGCCCCGATCCGCAGTCGTGGCCACTGGACCTCGCTGCGTCGACCGCGGAACTCTGACGGTCCTTGCCGTCCGCGACTTCTCCAGGCCACCATTGCCTTTTGGAGAATACGTCCCATGGGCTGGAAGGCGATCAAGGAACACTACAGGATCGGTCACACCGTCCACGTCGTGGAGGGCAAGCTCCACATCGGCTCCCTGTTCGTCAGCGACCTCATCGCGGTGACGCCCGAAGGCGTCATCTCGAGAGCGTGGGACAACCCGTCCGGCGAGCTCGCCCGCTACATCCGCGAGATCTCCGCTGACCCCGCGCTGTTCGCACGCCTTTTCGCCCAGGAAGACGCCTTCACGGCGACGAACCCCGTCTACACGTTCGAATACGGGAGGATCGCCGAGCACGCCTGCGAGGAATACGGCTTCCCGAACGTGACGCATTCCGGCGTGCTGATGTACGACAACACGTTCTTCAAGGAGCGGAGCCAGGCCGTCGACATGGCGCGAAAGGACGCCGCGTCCTGGATCAGGATGCTCGAGCGTCGCAACGCGGAACTCCAGGACGAGATCGACAGGAACCTAAAGCTGCTCGACGAAGTCCGCGATGGGCTTGCCTGCCTCGAGACTGAAGAGGTCGGCGCATGAGCACCGCCGTCCTGTCATCCGCCGCGCGCTTCCTGCGGCGCGCCATCTCGGCGGCCACTCCGAGGGACACGTTCGCGGAGAGCCGCCGTATTCAGGAGCGCTTCAAGCAGGAGGCGGGCGGGTCGTTCCTGATCGTCTACCGGGCGCTCTCGGAGGAAAGCAGGGCCGCCGGATGGGGCGCGCTCCTGTCAGAGGATGCGGTGGTCGCGAGAATCCGCTCGATCCGGCAGGGTTAGCCGGCAAGGACGGCGCGTTGACGGTTTCCCCCGGGCGAATATTCCTTGGGGCATCCGCAATGGGAGACCAAGGCGATGGAAATCGGCAGCATGGGGAACAGGGACGCAGCCTTCGACCGCATGTACGCGAGCGATGGCAAGTTCAGCCGTGAAGAAGGCGAGTTCGGCGATCTCGCGCCGGAAGCCGCAGCAGCGCTCTACGCGCCCCGCATCGAGAAGCTCTTCTCCGACGCCGGATTCGGCAGCGAGAAGTTCGCGGACGTTTCCGGACTCAAGGAGTTCGTCGACCACTTCAAGGAGTGGTAAGCGGCCGATCCGGCAGGCCGCGCTTGTGGCCTGCACTCCCGTCGCGCACCGTCCTCCCTGACAAGAGGGGACCGCACATGCCGCATCGGGGCTATTTCGCATACCATCACGACAATCCGCCGGCCC
>Ga0065721_10049561_pt1 | contig 31506 bp, 24 predicted proteins | sample Mesricmetagenome_FD_59108 | JGI IMG/M metagenome (GOLD analysis project Ga0065721, IMG submission 59108) | Mesophilic microbial community from rice straw/compost enrichment Sample: eDNA_1 v2 (version 2) | ecosystem: Engineered > Solid waste > Grass > Composting > Bioreactor | place: USA: Davis...
TGCTGGATCACTGCTGGGTTTGGGCGCTTTTTTCAATTGATCCGCGGTCTGCTTAAGCGCGAGCTGCTGTGTTTCCAGATCCACAGCGGTACTGCGCATGACATTTAATTCGCGCACCTGCAGAATCTGCGCAGCGATCAATACAACCAATAAAATCCCCAGTAGCGCTGCCGCGCGCTCGGCGGAAAGCAACTCCACTTTGGGCCGAAATTCCGGCAGATAGAGATTGATCTGCTGCATGTCAGACCGCCTCCGGCTGGCGCAGCGCCGCGCCCATGGCGGCGACACATTGCTGCATCAAGGCATCATCGAAATCTGTCCGGGCGATCTGCAGCGCCTGGGCGGGATTGAGCCACTGCACTTTCGGTGCGAGACTGGTCTTTAACACGTTGCCAATTTTGTCTTCGGAAACATGTTCACCACAGACATAAATCACCGCCGGCGGCGCCTGTCCCATTTGGCGTTCGTAATAATCCAGCGAGCGTTGCAGCTCCAATGCCAGAGATTCCTCCGGCAAATTGTCCAGCAGACCGCCGTTGTAATTGAGGGAGAAGGAGCGCCCCAGATATAAATTGCCAGCGCGATAGATATACACGCTCGCCATGCCGCTGCGAATGCGCGCCAAGGCGACGCCGCGCTCCGCCAGTTCCGCCGGCAACAACCGCAACACCAGATTGCGCAGCGCCAGTTCGTTGATATCGATGGATTCGAGACTCAGCCCCGCCTCCGCCGCCATGTCAATAATTCCCCTGAGTTTTTTACTTTCGCAGACCACCACATACACCATCTTTTTATTGGCGCGTATGCCGTCAGCCGGCAGGGCGAAAACATCCAGGGCCGCCTGGTCCACGGGAATACTGATCAAATCTTTTAACCGCCAGCGGATCGCGCCGCGTATTTCCGCATCTGGCACGTCCGGCGGCTCCACCAGCAAAATCTGGTAGGCGTCCGCCCCTAATACCACGTGGCACCCGGCTTTGCTCAGACGATGCTCGGTCACCCAATTCTTCAGTTGCTGATCGGGCGGTACATTTTTTTCATAACGCAGAAAGTCCATCTCCGCCACCAGCGCTTGCGCTTCACCGGATGCCTGCCGTTCCCGTACCACCAGCGCCATGCCATCGCTCTGCAATTCAATGCCGACGGTCTTGCCTTTTCGGCCGGGCTTCAGCCACCCCTGCAGCCGCGCGGTGAGGGCGTTTTGCATCAATACCTCTTCGAATGGTCACGGAATTTTCATTATTAGTGTCGGGCGATCCACGGCTGCATGTGCGAGTGCGTCTCCCGGCTATGCTTCCCCCGTTGTTTTAAATGTTGTTTTAAAACCTGGGGGCATAACTGAGTATAGACGCTACTTGTCAATTCGCAGGCGGGACAGAACAGGAAAAGGAATAAGGAGGAAAAATCCTCGAGAACTCAAAAAGAGCGCGATCTACAGACCGGCGGGAACCGAACGGGACATGCGGTAAGCGCCCAGCGCGGGCAGCGCGCCGATCACCAAAGCCCCGGCAAAAACGTACCCAATCAATTCGGCCGTGGCGGCATGAAATAGATTGGCGGAGATCTGCAGGCCGAGGTTATCGACCCAAAACTCATTGCCCAACGCGAGGGCGACACTGGCAGCGCCGAGGGCGAGCACCACTGCGGTTGCCGTCATCACCAACACCTCCAGTTGCAACAAGCCGCCAATAAAAAGCGGACTCGCGCCTATGGTGCGCAATAGCAGAATTTCCCGGCGCCGCTCGCGCAAGGAGGCGAGCAGCATGGCGGCCATGCCGAACAGGGCGGCCACCAATACCAGCGCGGAAATGGCGCGTAGGGTCTTTTCCATAATGGCGAGGGTGGACCAAAGTTGCGTCAGCGCCACGCCGGGCAATATCGCCTGCAACGGCTCGCCGCGGTACTGATTGATCAGCCGCTGCACCTGGAACACCTTGATCCGCGACTTGAGTCCGACCATCACTGCCGTGATCGAGCGCGGCTGCAATTGCTCCAGCGCTGGAATCTCCTTGCCCTGGCGGTGAATAACCTCCATGGATTCCAGGCTGATGTGCAGCGTCTGATCCACCGGTGTTCCGGTTGGCGCGAATATGCCCACCACCTCAAAGGGATGGGCGTCATGCAGAGTAAAACTGGTGCTGGCCGCACCGTGAGCCAGAACCAATTGGTCACCCAATTGATACCCTAAACGGCGCGCCACCTCGGCCCCCAGCACAACTTGCTGCAAGCCATCAAAGGGCGTGCCCTGCACCAATACCAGTGTCTGATCTGAGCCGTAGCGAAAATGGCTGAAGTAATTCTGGTTGGTGGCGAGCACTTTGTAGCCACGGTGGGAATCTCCGAGGGATAAGGGAATCGTCCAGGCGACATCGGGCAGCGCGGCGATTTCCTCATAGCTGCGCCAGGCAATATTGTTGCTGGCGTTGCCCAAGCGAAACACCGCGTAGAGCAGCAGATTGATATCGCCAGTGCGGGCGCCGACGATCAGGTCTGTCCCCGCCACAGTGCGGGCAAAGCCAGTGCGCGCGTTCTGCCGTAGATGCTCGATGCCCACCAGTACTAACACGCTCACGGCAAGCGCCGCCACCGTCAGTAATACCGAGGCTTTGCGCTGAGCCAGACTGCGCCAGGCAACGTTCCAAAACACTAGGAATGCCTCCGCAGCATCAGCCCGCCCTGCCCGCTTGATTGAGCTCGGCCATAGATAACTGGGTGGGAAAGTGACTGGCGAGTGTCTGATCGTGGCTGACAAACAATAAGGTCGCGCCGCAGTGGTCCAGCGTCCTCATTAATAGCCTGATAAACGCATCGCGGTTGTCTTGGTCCAGAGCGGAGGTAGGCTCATCGACGAGCAGGATTTCCGGATGGTTGATCAGCGCGCGCATCACCGCCACCCGCTGCTGCTGGCCGATGCTCAATTCGGCTGCGCGGCGGTCCAGCAAGGCCTTGGGCAGATTGAGCTGCTCCGCCAGTTCCGCCAGCCGCGCTTGCACAGTGCTTTTACCCCCAGCGAAATGCGCCGCCAGGCGCACATTGTCGCGCACGCTTAACCAGGGAATCAGATTGAACTGTTGAAACACCACGCCCATATGACAGGCGCGGAAGCGGTCGCGGGCATGACCGCTCAAGCCCGCCAGATCGCAATCGAGCACCCGTAGTTCACCGCTGGTGGGTGTGAGCATGCCGCACAGCAGGTTCAACAAGGTGGATTTGCCGGAGCCGGATGCCCCGCGCAGAAAAATCCGGCTGCCGCGGGCGACCTGCCATGCCGGGATAGCGAGAACCTCTTTATCGGCCCTACTCACCTTATCGAAATAGCCAAAACGCAGCTCCCGGCAGTAAAACGCGGGGTGCTCGGCGGAAGCCTGTTGCGGAGAATCCGGCGATAACGTCATAGCTGCAATCAGCGCGCCTGCAAATTGTCGGAGGGGGCGAAAGCCTATAACATAGCCGCCAATTTTGAAACACAGCGGTTTGCCTTGATGACGTTCCTCCGTTTATTCGCACTGATTTTTTGCGCAAGTATTTCCCTCAGCGCCTGCGACAAAAAAAAGCCCGCCGAAACCAGTACACCTCCACAGAGCCAAACGCGTCCCGCTGTGACTCCTGTTATCGCCGCTGAAAAAAGTGACGCCTATGAAGAAATCGAATGGCAGCAGTTGATGCCGAAAGAAGATCTGGACGCACTGATGAATCCGCCGGAATATCTCGATGCAATCGAAGACGGCTCCAGCGACGACGTGCTCGACGATAAATTAAAAATGCAACCGGACGATGAGGACGACGCCTATCAACGCGCGCTGAGTTCAACCAAGATTATCGCTGAATATAATCAACGCAAAATCCGCCTGCCCGGATTTATTGTGCCTTTGGATTTTGACGATAATCAGGTGATTACCACCTTTCTGCTGGTGCCATTTTTCGGCGCTTGCATTCACCTGCCGCCACCGCCGCCGAATCAAATTATTTTCGCGACTTACGAACCCGGTTTGAGCGTGGACGATCTCAGCGATGCCTTTTTTGTGGAAGGCACGATTTTTACTGAAATCAAAGAAAGCGATCTGGCGACCTCCGCTTACTCCATGACGGTCGACCGGATTTTACCCTACGAGGACTAATGGAATTGCGCACGGTTATTGCGCGCCGTTAATGTCGCTCGTCCCTGTTTTCCGGATACCATCCATTCCAGGGTGATTTTTTCGATTTCCGGAAAATGCTTGAATAAGGTCAACTCCACGCCAGTTAGTTTCGCCGGCGCAGCGCAGGAAAATTGTGCCGTTAACGTGATATCGGCATGGGCATTCGCACCGCTCAAAGCACTCGCATCTACTTGTACTTCCACTGCTGTGCAATCGCCGCCGCGCAAATTTAGCCAGCTTGCCACCTTGTTTAAGCGCTGCTCCATGGCCTGCACCGCTTGGCGTTCCGCGTCCGACTGCACAGCGTGTTCAAAACCGAGAAAATTAACCGCTGGCGATGCCATCGCCACCACCAGTTCCTGCTGATCCGCCACCAACTGCAGCAGCACCTCGCCGTGGGTGTGGGCTTCTTGGTTTTCGTTAGCATGGTCATGGTCGTGATTATGGGAATGCGCATGTTGGTAGGGTTCGGCAAACACGGGCGCGGCGAGCAGCAGCATCGCCATTAGGGACTGACGCATAGAAAAACACCTCAAAAAATGGGCCGATCATATACCTGTATTTATTAGCAACCGGTTATAGAATGCCGGTTTTTGAAAACACTTAACCGACTATGTTCCATATCGCCCTTTACGAACCACAAATCGCACCCAACACCGGCAACATATTGCGCCTGATCGCTAATAATGGTTGTTGGCTGCACCTGATCGAGCCCATGGGATTTGACCTGGAAGAAAAGAAATTGCGCCGCGCCGGCCTCGATTACAGCGACTTGAGCAGGGTCACGATCCACCCGAATTATGCGACTTTCCAGCAGGCCGTTGCCGGACGGCGAATTCTCGCCTGTACCACCAAGGGCAGCCGGCCGCACGACCAGCTCGACTATCGCGAAGGCGATGTGCTGCTATTTGGCTCCGAGACCGCCGGGCTACCCGATCCCATCCGCAACGCCTTCCCACCGGAACACCGCCTGCGCATCCCCATGCAACCCAACAGCCGCAGCCTGAATCTCTCCAACGCGGTGGCGATTGTCAGTTATGAAGCCTGGCGGCAACTGGGATTCGCGGGCGGCGGGTAGAAATCCATTCAAGTTTGTCGATATGGGCATTCTTCACTACTCGCGATATCACACGATCAATTAAATGAATATCAGGTTGACAGGAAGACTCAACTCTTAAATGATACGTTATATCATTCATAGCAATTTTCCAATGGCTCTCTAGATGAAAAGGCTCCCCGTAACCGTTCTGTCCGGCTTTCTTGGTGCAGGCAAAACGACAGTTCTCAACCATATTCTCAACAACCGCGCCGGCATGAAGGTGGCGGTGATCGTCAACGACATGAGCGAAGTCAATATAGACGCCGCGACAGTTCAACAGGAGGTGGAACTCAATCACCGGGAGGAAAAGCTGGTGGAGATGAGCAATGGCTGCATCTGCTGCACACTGCGGGAAGACTTGCTGGTGGAAGTGCGGCGCCTGGCCGACGCCGGCCGGTTTGATTACTTGGTCATCGAATCCACTGGAATTTCCGAACCACTTCCGGTCGCCGAGACCTTCACGTTCGCCGATGAAGATGGCGTTTCGCTAGGCGATATCGCGTGTCTGGACACTATGGTCACGGTTGTGGATGCGATGAACTTTCTGCCGGAATACTACGACGCACGTTATCTGCAGGAGACCGGAGAACACTTGGGTGAAGAGGATGGGCGCAGCGTGGCCGATCTGCTTGTCGAGCAGGTGGAATTCGCCGATGTGATATTGATCAGCAAAACCGACCTGGCGAGCGAAGCCCAGGTGCGCGATTTAATAGGCATCTTGCGCGGTTTGAACACCGAAGCCGACATCATCCCCGTCGTTAACGGCGAAGTTCCTCTCAACAAAATTCTCGCGACCCAAAAATTCAGTTTTGAACGCGCCCGCCAAGCACCGGCTTGGCTGAAGGAAATGCGTGGTGAACATGTTCCAGAAACCGAGGAGTATGGCATCAGCAGTTTTGTCTATCAGGCACGCAAGCCATTTCACCCGCAAAAATTCTACGATTTTCTCCACGGTGCCCTGCCCAAGGGGAAACTTATCCGTTCCAAAGGCTATTTCTGGCTGGCCAGCCGACCGGATTTTGCCGGCCAATGGTCCCAAGCCGGTGGTATAGCGCGTTACGGCTATGCAGGAATGTTTTGGCACAGCGTGCCGGAGGAGCGCTGGCCGGAAGATGCAGATTATCTCGCTTCCATCGAAAAATCCTGGGCTGCGCCATTCGGCGACAAACGTCAGGAATTAGTATTTATCGGTCAGGGATTGGATAAAGACGCATTTTTTGCCGCACTGAATGATTGCCTGCTTACCGATGCAGAAATGCATGCTGGTGAAAACTTTTGGGCACAACTGCCTGATCCATTTCCTGCATGGCAGGAGTCTGACTGAAATGACAGCCGCTCTGCCCATCACCGCATAGCGCAACTGTAAATCTGCCGATTGATGCAGTGCATCTGTGCGCTGTTATTAATGCTGCGATATTCGATTAATAAATGAATCGTTTATCCCACAGGTGCGCTATCAACGTCCCAGTCCGCTACCGAGTTTTATTGATATGACCGCTATGCTTATCGCTCAACAGCTCAGCAAACGTTTTCATGACCACGCGGCCGTGCAGGATGTGTCCTTTCACGTAGATGCCGGGGAAGTTTTCTGCCTGCTTGGCGCCAACGGCGCGGGCAAAACGACTACCGTCAATATGCTGTTGGGTTTTCTACAGCCGACATCGGGAACCGCGAAACTCCTTGAATACGACACCTGGAAAAACCAGGACATTTGCCGCCGTCACATGATGTACATTCCAGAAAATGTCAGTCTGTATGGCAATTTCTCCGCCTTGGAAAACATGGACTACCTGGCCGCTCTGGCGGGTATGAAACTGGAAAAAAAAGCTGCACGGAGCGCACTGGAAGCCGCTGGTCTTTCGCAGGAACACTGGCAGAAACCCGTGGGTGGATTTTCAAAGGGTATGCGGCAAAAAGTGGTAATCGCCTTCGCTTTTTTAAAACAGGCGAAGTTGATTTTAATGGACGAACCGACTTCCGGCCTCGATCCGAGTGCGTGCCGCAACTTTATCGAGATTGTCCAGCAGATCAAACAACGCAACACATCCGTGCTCGTCGTCACCCACGACCTGCAATGCGCGCATCTGCTCTCCGACCGCATTGGAATCATGTCAGAGGGGCGACTGGTACGGGGATTCGCCAATCGGGGCATTGGTTTGGATGAAATTGAAAATAGGTATTTTGAGTGCTGTACCTGACGCCACGCCGCTGAAAGAGTCCTGTCATTGATAAACCGTCCACCGGCGATGCAAATATATTTTTAACAAAAAAAGCCACTTACCACTGAGACCATCCATGAAGTACACGACATTTTTTCTCGTGCTGTTTGCGATTCCCGGCTATGCCGAGGAATACCTGCTTGCGAGCACGCGGGTTCAGGAATCCATTATCGTCATTGGCAAAAAGTCTTCGGCAGAATATACAACTGATCTTGCGGGTTCGGTCGATGTCGTCACTCGGGATCAGCTAGAATATGAGCATGTTAACGATACACTTGAACTGTTCAACAAAATTCCCGGCGTCTACTTCTCCCGCTTCAATCAAGGCATTATCAACACCGATATCGCCATACGCGGCTTTGCCGGTGAAGGCAGCACACCGCACAGCAAACTTCTTATCGATGGCATACCCGCGAATCTTCACAACGGCTACGGGGAACTCGACCAACTCTTTCCTTTGGCAATGGAATCCATCCAGGTTTTCAAAGGCACCAGCGATCCGCGCTATGGCTTATTCAACCTTGCAGGCAATTATCAGGTCCAAACCCGCAGTGATACCGCCAATAAAATAGAAGCGACTCTAGGTAGCTATGACACACGGGAGTTGCAAACTTATATCGGACGAGAAAACGGTCAATTGCAACACAGCTATTTTTTCGGCTACCGGGAAAGTGGCGGTTATCGCGATCACACGGATTTGCAGAAATATTCCGTGTCCGGGCGTTGGTTCTATGAGCTGGCGCCGGGCAGTAAACTAGGTTTGATTGCGAGGCAGGCAGGTTATGATGGTGACGCACCAGGTTATCTGTCACAACAACAGGCGAAAGAAAATCCCACAACATCCGCTGACTATGCCAATCAGGATGGCGGCAACAAAACCACCCGGCACCTCAGTTTGCACTTCGATAAAGAAATCACGCAAAAGCTGAACTGGCAGATAAAAGCCTATGGCCAATTCTTTGAAAGGGAGCGCTGGTTAAGATTCAGTGCAGCGAGCGCTTTACAAAACCGTTACGACGAGCAGGATCATTACGGCGCGCTCACGCATATGCAGTGGCAGGTAGCGGAGGCCTGGGCTATAAAATTGGGCGCCGATTATGAGAAGCAGGACATTCTGGAGCAGCGTTTCAGCACCCTCGGCCAAAGCCGCGAGCGCGATGTGTCAGCAGTCCAGCGGAATTTCGATTACGACTTTGTCACCCGGGGTGCCTATGTTCAGGTAGATCATTCCCCGAACCAGTTTCTCAGCTGGAACATCGCCGTGCGCGGAGATCAATTGGACGGCGATTTTCTGCAGCGCGCCGCCAACGGCACAGTAACGCTGCGACAGATGTACGACTTTGGCACCACCACCCAGCCCAAGCTGAATCTATTTATTGTACCCATCGACCAGTTGACCCTGTTTGCCCACTACGGCCGCAGCTTCCAGCACCCGTTCGGGGCCGACATCTATACCTCGGATGACACCCGCGCGCGCGATGTCTCGATTAATGATGGTGCTGAAGTTGGATTTTCCTGGGAAATTTCTCCGCGCCTCACGCTCCGCACGTCCTACTGGGAACAACACGCGAAAAAGGAATTCGTTGTGGTAGACGGTACACCTCAAAGCGTCGGTCGCACACGCAGGCACGGCGCGGATTTCGGCTTGAACTGGCATGTCAGCGACGAGGTTTATTTCTGGGCGAACTACGCAATGGTGGATGCTAGGATCCGCGGTGCCTCCGCCGATTCAGGAAATAATTTGCGCGGCATCCCCAACTTTACATCTTCCTTCGGCCTGGAATATGCCATGACAAACGCATTTTCCACGCGCTTGCACTTGGATAGCCAGGGTGGCTATCACGTAAACGAGGCCAATCTCGGCGGCACGTTTGGCGGTTACACGCTCTTGGGGGCAAGCTTTGACTACGCCACGTCATGGGGCAACCTGAACCTGCAGGTAAACAACCTGACCGACGGTTACTTTGAGTACGTTTATGACCTCGCCGGCGACGGGCAAAACACCATTCACTCACCCGGAAATGGCAGAAATGTCAGCGCGTCCATTAGCTACGAGTTTTGATTATGGTGCGGCAAATTCTTTTACATGAATTGCGCCAGCAGGCGCGCAATAAAATATTCCTAATTTTGTTGCCATTAACTTTGGTTCTCGCTGTATTAATTGCTTTGACCCACTGGAAGCAACAACAAAGTTTTTCGCAAAGCCAACAAAAATGGCAAGAGAAGAACGAAGAACTGTGGCGTTCTCAACCGGACCGCCATCCACACCGGGTTGCGCACTACGGCAGCATGGTATTCAAACCCGTATCGCCATTGAATTTTATCGATGCCGGCGTCAACCCATTCGTCGGCAATGCTCTATTTTTAGAGGCCCACCGGCAAAACAGCTCGAGCATTAAGCAATTCCAATTCGGTGCCAGCAATCTCGCGCTGGGATACCCCTCGCTGGCAACGCTGATACTCGCACTCTGGCCTCTGGTTCTAATCACGCTCGCCTATAGCACCTTCAGCGGTGAGCGCGAACGCGGTACTTTAAAAATGGCGTTGGCGCTTGGTGTTCCCTGGCGGGCAATGTTTTTTGGCAAAGCGTTCGCCTACAGTTTGATCTCAATGACTTTACTGGTCATTTTATTTGGCGGCGTCGCTTTTTTATTGCTGCAGATGGCAGCCTCAGCGGACTTATGGCTGCGCTTCGGCGCTCTATTTTTTCTGTATAGCATCTACTGCGGCATATGGGTTGCCGCTGTGGTTTCGGTATCGGCCATCAGCCGTACCAATCAGCAGAGTCTTTGGTCGTTATTGTGCGCATGGCTGCTAGCGGTAGTGTTGATTCCGCGATTTATTCCCACAATCTCCCAGACACTCCACCCTCTTCCTGATCGAGCCACTTTTGATGTTGCGCTTGCAACGACATTGGAAAAATTAGGCAACTCGCACGATCCCGACGATCCGCACTTTTCCCGGTTTCGCGAACAGGTTCTTCAGCAGTACAACGTCAGTTCTGTGGAGAAATTGCCGGTTAACTGGCGCGGTCTTGTGATGGCCGAGGGGGAACGTCTGACAAGCGTGGCTTTTCACACCCACTACAACGAGTTACACAGGCAGTTCGCGCGTCAGGACTCGCTGCGCGACAAACTCGCCTGGTTGTCGCCATACGCCCTGGTGAAACTGCTTTCCTCACGTTTGGCGGGCACGGCTGCCGCGGATTTTTACGAGTTTGAAAGACAGGCTGAGACTTTTCGCTACGACATGATTCAGAAACTGAATCGCCACCATACTCACGACATCCGTTTCGAAAATGACCGTCAACAAAAACTTGATCGACATGCCTTGCTGGATTTTTCCGGCTTTGAATTTCAGCCGGTATCAATGGCGAATAACGCTAGAAGCGGAGTTTTTGTACTGTATCTGATCCCTTGGCTGGCACTGATGCTTTATCTGGGTAGCCGCCGAAAACTTGCAAGGAGCGTAATATGAGACAGTTCTGCTGGGACTTGCGCTTGCTGGTCCGCAATCGCGCATTTCTAATCCTAATGTTTATCTACACCACTGCCACGTGCCTCGCCATCTTTGCCGGGCATCAACGCCATGAAAAACACATATCTCAAAACGCAATAGTGGAAGCGCGCTATCAAGACGAGTTGCAAAAATGGCGTGGCAGCGACGGGCAATTAGACCCGGGTTACGTCGGCTATTACCAATTTGTGCCAACCGCAGCCACGCCATCGCCCTGGGCTGCACTCTTCAGCGGTGAACAAGCCGAGCACAACTGGCATCTGCGGGTGCGTTTGTTGGCATTTTACGGCCAGGCCTACGCGGGCGAAATCCAACATTACGACCACTGGATCCTCGGTCATTTCGATCTCGGTTTTGTGTGGATTTATCTTCTGCCCATCGTCATAGGATTGTTGAGCGTCAACATTATCGCCGATGAAAAAAACAGTGGTCGATGGTCACTGCTGCGGGCTCAGACCACATCCCCAGGCCATTTCCTGGTAAATCGGCTCAGGGTGATTTTTGCGGTGTTGCTGCTGTTGAACACCGCCATGTTGCTGGTCGCGACAGCGGCTCTGCGAATCCCGGTCGACGCGGCTTGGGGCCTGCTGCTGTCGTTGCTGGTGATCTACCAGTTATTTTGGTTTTCCATTGCGGCATTTATTGCGCGCGGCGAACAAAATGCCACATTTAACGTGCTGGCTTACTGCTGCATCTGGCTGGCCGCGGCGCTTGCACTACCGGGTGTACACTACCTCAGCCGAATGAACAGCGTGGAAATGGATCTGGGCATTGCCATTTTGATGGAACAGCGGGAGCAAATGAACGACAGCTGGGATCGTGACAAAAACGCGGATTTTGCGCGGTTTCTGGAACTGAATCCGCAATGGCGCAACACCGGTTCTCTGCCCGAGGCCTTCCACTGGAAATGGTACTACGCCATGCAAAGTATGAGCGACGCGGCTGTGCAAGAGTATGTGGAACAACTGAAGACGCTGCGGTTGGATGCCTACCGCAGCGCCAATGCCTGGGCGTGGCTGTCGCCGGCAATGAGTCTGCAACAGAGCCTGACAGCTATCGCCGGCACCGGAGGATTGGCGCATCAGGATTATCTCGATCAGGTAAAAACGCTTCATCAGCATTTGCAGAGCTTTTTTTATCCTCATTATTTTTTTGATGAACCCTTTCCCGCCGCCCGGCTCGCGGATTTACCGGTGTTTGAATTCCAAGAGAGTCAATTCAAAGCAAGGGAAGGTTTGCTGCAACTGGGGTTTATCAATCTGATAGTTTTGTGCTTATTTGCTCTTGCGACCAGGATCGCAACGGCGAGATGCAGGAGAGAGTCACGCATGCTTGCCAGATCCGAATTCGCCTCGGTCCCTTTGGAAAGAGCATCTCCGCCACGTCGAACTGCAACTGCAAAAGCCGTAGAATAGCCCCACAGTCATCCGCCAGAGGCCACCCCTATGTTGCGCAAAAACCCCACCGGACATTACCCCGAAGTCAGCAGCGAAGCTTATGTCGATAACACCGCAATTATTTGCGGCAAAGTGATTATTGAAGCCAATGTGTTTATCGGGCCCTACGCCGTGATACGCGCGGATGAGGTGGACGAAAACGGCGAAATGGAGCCGATTATTATTCGCCGCAATTCCAACGTGCAGGACGGCGTGGTGATTCACTCCAAGGCCGGCGCCAAAGTGGAAATCGGCGAAAGCACTTCTATCGCCCACCGCTCCATTATTCACGGCCCCTGCGAAGTCGGCAGTAATGTTTTTATCGGCTTTAATACCGTGCTGTTTAATTGCCGGGTGGGCAACGGTTGCGTGGTGCGCCACAATTCCGTGGTGGATGGCTGCGATCTGCCCGAGCATTTCCACGTTCCGTCCATGACGCGTATCGGTCACGATTTTGATTTAAATACCATTCCCAAAGTGGACCCGGAGTATCAGGCATTTTCCGAATCAATCGTCACCGCTAATCACTACCTAATTAAGGGTTACAAGGAGCTCTCCAACGAGTTTTGATCCAATAGGAATAGCGACATGGCAAATGTGCAGGCAATTCCCACCAATATCATCACCGGCTTTTTAGGCACCGGCAAAACCACCACCATTTTGCAATTGCTTAAAAATAAACCGGCAAATGAACGCTGGGCGGTTTTGGTCAACGAATTTGGTGAAGTGGGCATCGACGGCCATCTGCTAAAACAAAATGCCGGCGACGATATTTTTGTGCACGAATTACCGGGCGGCTGCATGTGTTGCGCCAACGGCCTGCCGGTGCAGATTGCCCTCAACCGTCTGCTGCGCAAAGCGAAGCCGCAACGGTTGCTCATCGAACCCACTGGCCTCGGTCATCCAGCGGAAATCATCGCCCTGCTGCGCTCCGAGCTTTATCAAAATGTTCTGGACTTGCGCGCCACCATCACCCTGGTGGACGCGCGCAAATTGGCGGATGCACGCTACCGCGATAACGCCACCTTTCAGCAACAAATGCAAGTTGCCGATGTGGTGGTGGGCAATAAAGAGGACACTTACACCGACACGGATCGGGAGCGCCTGGAGCAATACCACCAGGAATATCTGCCAGAAAAAACCCTGATTTACAGCAGTTGGGGCGAATTAAATCCGGCACTTCTGGACCAGAAAAATCTTCAGCAAACTCAGCATCGCGAATTCGACGCAGCAAGCCCTTTTACCGTCGATCTCCCGGAAGCCCTGCCCGCCTGCGGTTATATCCACAAAAGCCGCGCTACCGATGGCTATTTCAGCAGCGGCTGGATTTTCAGCCCGGATTTTATTTTTGATTATGTGAAGGTTTTTACGTTGTTAAATGGCTGCGAGGAAGAGCGCTTAAAAGCGGTATTAATTACGGATCAGGGCGTATTTGGTTTTAATAAATCCGGCGCGGTGCTGACTGAAATCGAACTGGACGACGCTCTCGACAGTCGCATCGAAATTATTCACGACAGGGAAATTGATCCGGAAGCGTGGCAAGATCGCCTTTTGTCGTCTATCGAGTCACAATTCTAAAAACCTTTTTCACAAGTTCTTTTCGCTACCGGGACAGCATCCATAGCGCCTCTTATACGCCGCAATAAAATTGGTGGGATGACTATACCCGGCGGCATAAGCAGCTTGGGATACGCTAACACCCTCCGCCAGTAACAATTCACGAGCATATTCCAAGCGTTTGCGCCGGACATAATCGCCCACCGGCATACCCACTTCCTGTTTGAAATAACGCTGCAAAGTGCTGGTGCTCATGCCAAACATTTTGCCGATTTCATCCAGGTTCAACGGCTGGTCGATATGGGTATCCACATAATGACAAACCTCGGCAATCCGGCTACTGCGACGCGAACCGGTGCGTTGATTCTGTTGCCAGAGTTCCAGCGCGGCCAGCCCCTCTCCAACCAGCAGCAGCGCCTGATTTTCAATATGCAGGCGCTGCAATTCCGCCTCGGGATTGGCCACAGCCAAAATCTCCCGCGCCGCGGCAAACGCCCGCGCTGAAGGTCGCCAAAGCGGCAGATCGGCTGTGCGCTGCAGTGACAGCTCCCAGACGTGCTTCGCCGTTTTGGGGCAATGTTGCGCCAGCCATTGCGGCGAAACAGTTACGTGGACCTTGGTGAGATGGCAGCCCCGCTGCAGATCGCGCTCCCAGCGGGTGGGTTCTTCCAGAATCATGGCGGCGCAGCGCGGGCCGCTATCACAGCAGAGTTGAAAGGCATGTTCGTTCAAACGGAAATTCAGCTCACCGCGCAGCAATAGCAAAAAACTTAACCGTGGCGAGAGTTCCGAATCCGTGGTGGTGCCATCCAACTCTTCCAGATCGCACACATGCACGGAAAGCCCCGCAGGGTATTCAACACATTCAAAACGGCCACGCGCCAGGGGCTTGGCATAAGCCGCCGGTTTGGACAACTGCGACCTATAGCCGCCGATTTCTGCCAGTTGGGTTAGCCGCCTCCCGTCGATGATCGAGGAAATACCGGCCCTATCCAGTCCCCGGACTGTCATCTTGGTTTCAGGCATAAGCCCTCCTCTACATTCATTAACTTGCCTTTATACCGCGTTAATTAACGCGTTCGTCACGTCTGAATGGCTTCGCCACCACCCAACCAGCACTTTGACGATTTCGCATCATCATCTGGCGCTGGCGCATCACTCTACTAGGAGCATCCCTCGCACGCCATCAGTATAATGCCATCGATAATCATTATCATTTAGATTTTGCCAGAACAGTGATCTGCTGCTCTGCGGGAATCACATTAACGTTGTTTTATCGGGGAGTTGTGGAGATTTATGGGTATTTTGCGTAAACGTCATCTGAGCCTTTCACTCTGTATAGCGGCTGCAGCTCAGGTGCAAGCCGCCGAGCAAGCGGAACAGAAGCACATCGAAGAGACCGTCGTGTGGGGGACAAAAGTCTACTCCTCCTCGCTGGCGTTGGACTCAGAGGCGATGGATATCAAACAAGCGGACCATATTAGCGATCTGCTGCGCCCTATTCCGGGTGTCGATGTGGGCGGCGCGCACTCCCTTAATCAACGCATCACCATTCGCAGCATGGACGACAAAGATCTGCGCATCAGCATCGATGGCGCCAATCAAAATACCTATATGTACCACCATATGGGCAACCTCCAGATTCACGCGGACATTTTGCAAGCCGTGGAAGTGGATGTAGGCAATAACTCCGTCGTAAATGGTGGCCTGGGTGGCGCTGTGCGTTTTCAAACCAAAGAGGCCGGCGATCTACTGCACGCCGGCAAGCGTTTTGGCGCACTCGGTAAAGTGACCTTATCAGATAACGCATCAAACAATTACGCAGTGTCGGCGTACGGCCAATTAACTGACACTGTTGATATTCTCGGTTATTACAATTTTGTTGATCGCAGAAATTATGAAGTTGGTGGAGGCAAAATTCTTGCCGCTGACGGTTCTGTTATTCCTGGCACTGATGGGAAAGTTCGCGGCTTGGCCGGTGAATTAACCGATGGGCTGATTAAACTGGGTTGGAATGTCACACCCAACCAACGTATTAAAATCGGTTATGAAGCCTATGCCGACGAAGGCAATTACAGCTATCGCCCCGATATGGGACTGGCAACGGATATTACGATTGCCAATTCGCTGAACGTACCACTGGTCTATCCCACTGAATTTACCCGCGATACTTTGACATTGAATTATGACGTCGCCATCGGCGGTCACACCAATATCCGCACTGCGGTGTTTCGCAACGAAAGCACACTCTGGCGCGATGAAAGCGGACTGGCTACGTGGAATGCCGCATCCGCCACCATCAACGAAGGTGAAGCGGAAAATACCGGCTTGAATATCCTGGCTGACTCCAAGATAACGCTTGGAGTACCCCACACCTTCACCTATGGCGTGGACCATGTGGAATATAAAACCGGCTACAGCGTCGACGGGCAATTTCTCAGCGGCGAAAAATCGACACAAGCAGCCGTATTTATTCAAGATCGCATTGAGCTGACGGACTCTTTAGCAATTACACCCGGTGTGCGTTACGACACCGCCAATGTTGAAACCGCTGTAGTTGACGACAATTTTACCGACACACTCTGGGCGCTAGCGGGCGAATATCAATCCGGCGATTACCTGTTGCTGAGATTGAGCACCACCCAACTATTCCGCGCGCCGGAAATCGGCGAAGTATTCGCCGGGGCGGGCTTGGGTGATGCACGTAACCAGAATATAAAACCCGAAACCGGAAATAATTCCGAGTTCGCATTGGCTTATGAGATATCCGGCTTGTCCACTGGGGTGACTGTCTTCCGCACTCAGATCGACGACTACATCTACGACTACGCCAGCAATCCCGCCGGCGGCTCGTGGAAGGACAACGTCGGTGATTTGAGCATCGACGGTTACGAAGCCTATGCGGAATGGGATCAAGGTGATTGGCGAATTTTGGTGACTTACGCTTCCGCTGAGAGTGAGCTCGACGCATTCGCCAATTATTCCGCTCTGGACGGTGCTCGCATTGATCGCGAGCAAGGTGATTCCATCGGCGTGAATTTCCGATACTCCTTCACTCCTGTGAACATCACACTCCAGTGGGAAGCGCTGCACGTCAAAGATTTAGGCACTGGCGTCGATCTGGATTCCACGTCCGACGATAGCGACAACGCCAAAGACAGTTTCACCGTGCACAACATTTCGGGGCGCTGGACACCGGAAGACAGTCTGCGAGGACTGTCAATCACGCTCGGAGTGGACAATCTGTTTGATGAATTTTATGCATCGCAGTCGTCCCGCTCGGGCACCTCATTTCACCCACGGTTTGGGCAGTTGTATCTGCTGGATTACGAGCCCGGCCGGAATATTAAAGCTTCAATCGCCTATCAATTTTAATGACGCACAGGTAGTGCACTTATTCCACCCTGGGAGCAGGTTAATCACGCCGTTCGCCTTGAACGGCTAGTCCAATTGCCGCCGCAACAGGAGACAAAAAAATGAACCAATTTGTACATATCGCTCCAGAAATTCCCGTCGCTTCCAAAAATCTTTTGGATAGTTACCAACCCGATAACAGCGTTTATTTTGCGTCCCCCAAGCGCGCTTTATTGGCGCAGCCGCCGTTTGCTTCCCTTCTGGTCACTGGTCATAAGGACTTAAATGAACAGGCAAATGAGTCTTTGCGTTTTGCCCGTGAATTGGGTCTGGCCAAGCCAGTAGTGGTTGGCGCTGTACCCTTCGACACCAAACAAAAAGCGTATTTGCGGGTGAGCAGTAATTGCCTTATCGATGGTCAGGTCGCGGCGAATACATATTCAGAAGAATCCGTCGGCACAGGTGAATGTGCAGTCACGCAAGTGCCCGCACCGCATTATTTTATGAACGGGGTGCGCGATGCGCTGGCGCGTTTTGCGCGGGGCGAATTGGACAAAGTCGTGTTGTCACGCACCCTCGAAATTGAGTGTGAGCGCGCGCCCAATGTCCGCGCTTTGGTGAAAAAACTCGCTCAGCGCAACAGCAATGGCTACACCTTTGCCGTCAATTTGAAAGATATTGATAATGAGCGCACTAACACCAATGTGCATGCGCTGGTTGGCGCCAGTCCGGAATTATTGATTTCCCGCCAGGGAATTAAAGTCATCGCCAACCCCCTCGCCGGCTCGGAGCCGCGCAGCGATGACCCGGTTATCGATCAACAGCGCGCCGAACAATTACTTCGTTCGGAAAAAGATCGTCGCGAACACGCGCTGGTCATTAAAGCCATCGAAGAAGCATTGCGCCCCTTTTGCCGCACGTTGAATATTCCGGCGGAGCCATCGCTGATTTCCACACCGGCAATGTGGCATCTCTCCACCACCATTCACGCGGAATTAAAAGACCCGGCGACCACTTCACTGGAATTAGCGATCGCCTTGCATCCCACTCCGGCAATTTGCGGTTATCCCACCGAAGCCGCGCGACAGGCAATTAGCGAAATCGAATCCTATGATCGCGGTTTATTTACCGGCATTGTCGGCTGGTGTGACGCGACGGGAGACGGCGAATGGGTGGTCACCATCCGCTGCGCGGAAATAAAAGATCGCAACGTCCGACTTTATGCCGGGGCCGGCATAGTCGCCGGATCGGATCCGCAAAAAGAACTCGCGGAAACCGGAGCCAAATTCAACACCATGCTCACCGCGTTGGGCATCAAAGATTTTGCAGGCGCAGCAGTATGACTAGCGTACAACCCAAGGCGGCGAGTTGGCCTGAGGAATTTGCCGAGCGCTATCGCCGGGAAGGCTACTGGCAAGGTATTACGCTTGGCAGCCTTTTGCGCAATTCCGCCCAACAATACCCCGATCATATCGCGGTGATCGACGGCGAACGTCAATGGACTTATGCGCAATTAAACACAGCAGCAGATGAATTGGCGGCAGGACTGTTTCAACTCGGCGTCCGCAGCGGCGATAAAGTTGTGGTGCAGCTGCCCAATATCGGCGAATTACCGCAGGTGATTTTTGCCCTGTTTCGCCTTGGTGCCGTGCCGGTGTTCGCCCTCCCCGCTCACCGCGCTTTTGAGCTGGAAAGTTTTTGCCGGCAGACGCAGGCAAAAACCTATATCACTGCTGATCGTTTCGGTGGTTTTGACTATCGCGCATTGGCGCGGCAATTGAAAAATTCGACCGAACTGCAACATATTATCGTCGTCGGTGAAGCGGCTGAATTTATTCCCTTGGCGCAATTGCCAAGCGCAGCCATCGAACTGCCCGATACCGATCCGTCGGCTATTGCCTTGTTGCAGCTCTCCGGCGGTACCACCAGTATTCCCAAATTAATTCCGCGCACCCACGACGATTATTTCTACAGCGTACGCGCCAGTGCGGAGATTTGTCAGCTCAGCGATAACAGCGTTTATCTCGCGGTGCTACCTGCTGTGCATAATTTTCCGCTGAGTTCACCGGGAATGTTGGGCGTCTGGCACGCCGGCGGCACAGTGGTAATGGCGCTTAACGGCGCGCCGGAAACGGCGTTTGCGCTTATCGCCAAACACCGTGTCACCATCACGGCGCTGGTGCCGCCTCTCGCCCTCGCATGGCTCAGCGCCGTGCGGCAAAACCAGATGGATCTTTCCAGTCTGCAAGTGGTGCAGGTGGGTGGTGCCAAACTCAGTGCGGAAGTGGCCAAACAAATACTGCAGGCTTTCCCTGGCCGCTTGCAGCAAGTGTTCGGTATGGCGGAAGGATTGGTGAATTACACACGTCTGGACGACCCGGACGATCTAGTGATTCACACCCAAGGGCGCCCTATTTCCGCCGCCGATGAAATTCGCATAGTGGACGAAGATGACCGCGAGTTGCCGCGCAATCAATTGGGGCAATTGTTAACTCGCGGCCCTTACACCATTCGCGGATATTTTCCTTGTGGTGATGACAATCTGGATCGCCTCAACGCCAAAAATTTCACACCGGACGGTTTTTATCGCACCGGCGATATGGTGCGCTTGACGGATGACGGTTACCTCATAGTCGAAGGACGCTGCAAAGACCAGATCAATCGCGGCGGCGAAAAAATCTCCGCCGAGGAAGTGGAAAATCATCTGCTCGCCCACCCCGCCGTACACGACGTCGCGATGGTCGGCATGGCGGATCCTTATCTCGGCGAGCGCAACTGCGTTTTTATTATTCCCGCGACAGACAGTGCCGAATCAATCCGTCTGCCCAAACTGCGCGCGTTTCTGCGCGAGCGCGGATTGGCGGATTACAAATTGCCCGATCGGGTGGAAATTCTCGCGGCATTTCCCAAAACCAGCTTTGGCAAGGTCAGCAAAAAAGCTCTGCGCGAAATGATCGCCGACCTTACCCCACAAATTTAACAGGATGACGTTATGGCCATTCCCCGTATATCCGCTTATCCATTGAACCAGGTTGGAGGCTCTTTCACTAATAAGGTGAACTGGAAAATCGATGCCAAACGCGCGGTGCTGCTGGTCCACGATATGCAGAACTATTTTGTGGATTTTTATAGTCGCGACCATGAGCCCATGCAAAGTCTGCTGAAAAATATTCAGACTTTGACGACTCTGTGCCGCCAGCGCAATATCCCGGTAGTGTACACCGCGCAACCACCCAACCAAAAACCCCACGACCGCGCTCTGTTGACGGATTTTTGGGGCACCGGTCTTACTGATAAAGACAATGTCACCGCCATAGTGGATGACTTAAAACCGCAGGCGGCGGATATCCAATATGTGAAATGGCGCTACAGCGCGTTTCAACGCACATCCTTGATGGAAGATATGTTGGATCTCGGTCGCGACCAATTAATTATCTGCGGCGTGTACGCCCATATCGGCATTTTATCCACCACTCTGGAAGGCTTTATGCGCGATGTGCAAGCCTTTGTGGTGGCCGATGCGGTGGCGGACTTCTCTCCCGAAGAACACACCATGGCGCTGAATTACATCGCCGGGCGCTGCGGCAAGGTGGAAACCCTTGCGAATGTGGTAGCGACGCTTACTCCATTTAATTTGGAAAGCATGACTCGCGATGTCGCAGCGAGTTTGATGATGCCAGTTTCCGATATCCACGCCAGCGATAATTTGCTCGATTTAGGCATGGATTCCATTCGCCTGATGACCCTGCTGGAAAAATGGCGAGCACAGGGTGCAAAAGTGGATTTTGTCGAACTCGCTGAAGCCGCCACCCTCGGCGACTGGTGGGCGATTATCGAAGCCAAATCGGAGCCCTCCTATGCGTGAGATCGCGGATGCTGAGGCAATGCCACTCACCCAGGCCGAGCATGGTATCTGGTTGGGCCAGCAATTAAATCCGGCGAGCCCGCTGTACAACGCGGCGGAAGTGATCGAAATCCGCGGCACGCTCAGCCCCTCCACTTTCGGCGCTGCCCTGTGTCAGGCGCTGGTGGAAGCGCCAGCTTTGCACCGCGTTTTTCAGCCGACAGGCGACAGCGCGCAACAGCGTTTTACCTCGGTAAAACCCAATGTTGCAGTGCTGGATTTTTCTGCAGAAACCAAGCCAGCAGAAATGGCTGAGGTATGGATGCAGCAGGATCTCACCACCACTGTCGACCTCGCGCGCGGTCCTCTGTATCAACAGGCGCTGATTAAATTAGCGGATGAACATTATCTGTGGTACCAGCGCATTCATCATATAGCTGCGGATGGTTTTGCATTTGCTTTGTTCAGCCAGCGAGTGGCGGAAATCTATAACGCGCAGCTAGAAAATCGTGATTCCGGCAAATCACTTGCTGACTACGCCGCGGTTCTTCAGGACGATCAAAATTATCAAAACTCGCCGCGCCGCAATACCAACCGCGATTTCTGGCTATCCCGCCTACCGCAATCACCGCGCCCGATTTCTTTAAGTCGCTCCCACGCACCTGCTGAACAATGGCCACTGCATTTAAGTGCGGAAATCAATTCCGACGCATTTTCCCAATTAAAGCATTTTGCCCAAGAAATTGATTGCAACTGGGCGGATGTGATTACCGGTGCTGTCGCTGCGCTGATCTATCAACGCACAGCCGCAGACGACATTATTCTGGGACTGCCGGTGATGGGTCGCATTGGCACTCCGGCTCTGCGCGTGCCGGCAATGGTTATGAATATCGCGCCTTTGCGCCTGCAAACAAAAAATTTACGCAACCTGCAAGATTGGGCAAAACAGGTCGCCGCCGAGCAGAAAATTTGCCGCCCACACCAGCGCTACCGCTACGAACATTTGCGCCGCGATTTAAATGCGGTGGGGGGCGATAAACGTCTGTACGGGCCGGTCGTCAATATCATGCCCTTCGACCGGCAATTGCGTTTCGGCAAAGCCAGCGTGCTGGTGCGCAATCTCTCCGCCGGGCCGGTGGAAGACATTTCCTTTGCGTTTATATTGCAGCCGGACAACAGTCTGCGTTTCGATCTCGAAGCCAATCCAGCGCGCTATACCGAGCAACAAATAGCGGATTATCAACAACAGCTGCTGGCAATGTTCGCCGACCTGGCACAACCGCTGACGATTTCAGCGGAACATTTTTCCTGGTTGACGGGCGGGGAATTACAAAATCCTCTTCCGTCCGTTGTGGAATTATTCGCAACACAGGTGCGCACAAGACCGGATGCCATTGCCCTTGTGGATGGCAACACCCAGCTCACCTATTCCGCACTTTACGAAAAATCCTTGTGTTTCGCCGCTGGCTTGAAAAACCGTCAGCTACAGAGTGGCGACACAGTGGCACTGGTGCTGCCGCGCGGTGAAGCCGCGGTAATCAGTTGCCTGGGCTGTCTGCTCGCGGGCACGCCTTATGTGTTTTTGGACCCCAAAGGTCCGGATGCGCGCAATCAACGTATTTTGCAGGATGCCGCTCCCAACCTGGTGGTATCCCTGGAGGGGAGCGACGCAACCATAGCTTTCAACACGCTGCTGAATTCTGCATTTACCGAAGAAACTAACAAACGCGAGATTGCGGAAGATGCCCTCGCCTATCTGGTGTACACCTCCGGTTCTACGGGCGCTCCCAAGGGCGTTATGGTGGGGCGGCGGGCATTAGCTGAATTTGTTGTTGGTGCGGCGCAAATTTACGGCATCGAAAAAAATGATCGCGTCTTGCAATACGCACCATTGCATTTCGACGCCAGTGTGGAAGAAATTTTTGTCACCCTCTGTCAGGGTGCGACTCTGGTTGTCCGCTCCGAAAGCATGCTGGATTCCGTAGCATCCTTTTTGGATACCTGTGCGCGCTGGCAAATTTCCATATTGGATTTACCTACCGCCTATTGGCATGAGCTGGTGTATTTCTGCCACTCCACCGGCACTCCCATTCCTCCTGCGCTGCACACGGTAATTATCGGTGGCGAGGCTGCGTTACCCGAGCGGGTGCGTCAGTGGCATGAATTGCCTACACAAAATATTCGCCTGCTCAACACCTACGGCCCCAGCGAAACCACTGTTGTAGCCAGTTGTGCGCAATTGATAGAACATCAACCGGTTTCCATAGGTACACCACTGCCCGGCCGGCAAATGGCGGTGGTGGATCGCCAGGGCCGCATTCTTGCCCGCGGAGAAGCGGGCGAATTAGTGGTTTTGGGTGGCGGCATAGCTACTGGTTATCGCAATATGCCCGAGGCCACCGCCGCGCGTTTTTGCCAAGTGCAATTTCCCTGGCAGGAAAATCCGCAGCCGGCGTATTTCACCGGCGACCGCGCGCAAATTACCCAGCAAGGCACAGTGGAATATCTCGGCCGCTTGGATGCGGAAATTAAAATCAGCGGCCATCGCATTAATCCGGTAGAGATTGAATCTGTCATTTTGTCACTGGGCTTGGCTCGCGATGTGGCGGTGGTGGTGCCCAATGGCAGCGGCGAACAAAAATCGCTGACCGCATTTATGGTGGCGGCGGATGATATTGCCGCTGTGGATGTTCAAACCCTGCGCCAGCAACTCGCGGCATTTTTACCCGCTCCCATGCTGCCAACGCGGGTGGAATATTTGGCGCAATTACCACAAAGCGCTGCAGGCAAAGTGGATCGCAAGGCGTTAGCTGCAATTGCCGCAGCCGACGCGACGGATACGCTCGCCAGCGATCTTTCCGCGGAAGAGCAACTGGTTATTCGCGTTTGGCAACAGGTGTTGGGCACTCCGCAAATCAGTCCCGACGATGATTTTTTCCTGCTGGGCGGCCAGTCGCTGCAAACCATTCAAGTCGCCAACCGTCTATCCGCCGCTTTGCAGCGGGATATTCCGGTCACGCTGCTGTTTGAATACCCCACCGTGCAACAACTGGCGGCGGCGTTAACCGAAGAAACGGCAAAAAAAGTTCCGCAGGTTAGAGATTGGGTCGATGCGGATTTGGCACGCTTCCAGAGTGAATTGTCCTCCGCAAAAAATGAACAGAACAAATCCTGGGCGGACTACCGCACAATTCTGCTGACCGGCGCCAGCGGCTTTGTCGGCGCGCAATTGTTGTATCAATTATTGCAGGCGAGCGGTGCGCAAATACTTTGTCTGATCCGCGCGGAAAATCGTGACCAGGCGTTTGCCAAAATCGCCAAAGCTCTGGCCAAACAAAAACTGGTGGTGGATGAGCTTGAGAAACGCGTTGACGTGGTCCTTGCGGATCTTGAACAACCTGAGTTAGGACTTGTAAAAGAAACCTATCTGCAACTGGCCGCGCAATGCGATGCCATTTTCCACAATGCCGCCAATACCAGCGTAATGCGGGATTACAAATCCCTGCGCGCCGCTAATGTGTTTAGCACCCAAACCTTGTTGCAGATAGCGGCAATAAACGGCGTCCCCTTCCATTTAATTTCCACCATTGCCATAGCACCCGCTGCCGGTCTTCCTGAAGAGTTTGTCCCCTGGCATAAGGGTTTGCAGGATGGTTATCAGCAGAGCAAATGGGCATCCGAGCGCAGTGCGCAAATGGCGCTGGAGTGTGGTTATCCAATCAGCGTTTACCGCCTCGCCCGCGTGGTGGGCGATGTGCTGAGCGGCGCGGTCAATGACAAGGATCTGGTGTGGAATATCGCCGCAGCGAGCGTGCGCAATAAGGCGTTTCCTCTACTGCAGATTCAAGAGCCCTGGACGCCCATCGATCTGGTTGCCCGCACCATAATTGCCAATGCCCAACAACCGCAGCCGCAAGCGGTGCTGAATATTATGCCGCCGAGTGCCGTGGCTCTGGGTGATGTGGGTCAGTGGCTGCGCGATGCGGGTTTTGCACTGGCGGACGTATCAGTGGCGGACTGGTGCGCGCGTTTAAGTCGCAGCGCGCACGAACACGACCGCGCCATTCTCGGCTTTTTCCAACAGCGCAAAAACGCCTCGCCGGCGGAAATGAAGCTGGCCGAGATCGACGATAAAAACGCGCAGCAACTTATTTTGGCAAACGGAATGGAATTTCCGGAAATCACCCAGCGTCATTTCAACGCCTATCTGCGCGAGGCAATCAATCAACGCTTGATTGCCGCTCCCGCCCAAACAACCGACAGCCGAGGACTTTATGAGCCTGCCTGATGTCGCCGTTCGCCCTGCACCGGCTCCCAAAATAAATATGCCAGAAGACGCTCCCGTACAAACACCGACAAAGCGGACGCCGCCGCGTTTGCTGCAAGTGGTGCGCGCCGAATTTCTCAGTGATGCCATGCGGCGGATTACTTTAAGCGGAGAGGATTTGATCGGTTTTCCACAAGACCGCAACGGTGCCCATATCAAAGTATTTTTGCCGCGTCCGGAACAGCGCAAACCGGTATTGCCGACCCTCGGCAAAAACGGCCCCGTCTGGCCGGAAGCGCATTTGCGGCCGATTACGCGCACTTACAGCGTGCGGCGCTATTGCGCGAAAAAAAATGAATTGGATATCGATTTTGTATTGCACGGTGCGGACAGCCCCGCTTCCGGTTGGGCAGTCCATGCGGTGCCTGGCGATTTTCTCGGCGTCGCCGGCCCCGGCGGTCCAGACCCGCTGCTCAGCCCCGCGGAGCAACATATTATCGCCGGCGATCTCACCGCCCTGCCCGCCATTTGTGCGCTGCTGGAATCCTTGCCCACATCAGCGGCGGGTCACGCGGTTATCGAAATCGATCACGATGATTTTCGCCAGGAAGTCGTCAATCCCACGCAAATCCAACTTCAGTGGGTGCTGCGCAATCCAAAATTGAGCGCTGATCAAAATACCTTGTTGCAGGCGATCAAAGCGGCGCAATTGCCATTTCCCGAAGGCACTCTCTCCGCATTTGTCGCCGGTGAAAACAGCTCGGTGCTGGCAGTGCGGGATTATTTGCGCAGCGTTTACGGACTGCGCAAACAAAACCTCTATGCCGTGCCCTACTGGAATCGCGGTCAGGACGAGGAAACTTATCATCAGGAACGCCACCGCATTATGGATCAGGAGTATTAATGGACGCCTCTGAATTCAATGGCAAAGTTGCGGTGATCACCGGCGCTGCGCGCGGTATTGGCAAGGCCGTTGCCGACGCCTTGGAAAAATCCGGCGCAAAAGTCGCCGCTTTGGATATTGCGTTTGCGAGTGAAGGTAAAAATCAATTTATGGTGGATGTCGCCGACAGCGGTGCGGTGAATAAAACCATCAGCGCGGTGGAACATCAGCTCGGCGAAATTGATTATCTGGTGAATGCCGCCGGCATTTTGCGCATGGGGTCACTGCTGGAGTGCAGCGATGAAGATTGGCAGCGCACCTTTGCCGTAAACACTACCGGCGCATTTAATCTCTGCCGCGCGGTTGGCCGACGTATGTTGCCGCGCAAGCGCGGGGCCATAGTGGTGGTCAGTTCCAATGCGGCGTCGATACCGCGAACGGGTATGGGCGCTTACGCTGCATCCAAAGCCGCTACCTCGCATATGCTGAAATGCCTCGGACTGGAATTAGCGCAGGCCAATATCCGCTGCAATATTGTCGCGCCCGGCTCCACTGATACGGATATGCAACGGCAATTATGGACGGACGCCAGCGGTGCCGAAAAAGTGATTGCCGGGTCGCTGGAAAATTATCGTCTGGGTATTCCGCTGCAACGTATCGCCACTCCGGCAAATATCGCCTCAGTGGTGCTGTTTCTACTTTCTTCAAACGCCGCTCATATCACCCTGGAATCGATCCTGGTGGATGGCGGAGCAACGCTGGGTTGTTAATTAATAACAAAGGTCTGTCTATGAATACATCGGTCGGTCAAAAGAAAACACTAAAATTCACCCGCTCCCAGGAACTCTTGGCCGAAGGCCGCGAGCTGGTGGCGGGATTTACCCAGTCCATGATGAAAAAACCCGAGCAATTCGCCCTCGGCCGCTTTCCGGTGTATTTGCAAAGTGGTGAAGGCGCGGAGGTGACGGATGTGGATGGCAACCGTTATATCGATTACATCTGCGGCCTGGGCGCTAATGCGCTGGGCCACAATCATCCGGCGGTGATCAAAGCCATTACCGATAACTTAAGCAAGGGCATTATTCACTCCCTGCCCACACCGGTGGAAATTACCGCTGCACGTGCGCTCACTGAAATTATTCCGGGTGCGGAGCAAGTGCGTTTTTTCAAAACCGGTGCCGATGCCAACTCCGCCGCTGTGCGCCTCGCGCGTTTTATTACCGGGAAAGAAAAAATCGTCACCGTCGGCTACAACGGCTGGCACGACCACTATATGTTCGACACTCCCGGAGTGCCGCAAATTATCCAGCGCTACACCTCACGCATGCCGTTGTTTACACCGCAGGACGAACAACCTCTGCTGGATTTGATTAATAACGAAAGCGAACAGCTCGCCGCGGTGCTCTTGTCGGTACCTTACAACCGCACTTTGCAATCCACATTTGTGAATCAGCTGCGTGATCTCTGCAAAGCAAAAGATGTGCTGTTTATTCTGGATGAAGTGGTCACCGGTTTCCGTCTCGCGCTCGGCGGCGCGCAGGAATATTTCAATGTGCGCGCGGATCTGGTGACCATGTCCAAAGGCCTCGCCGCCGGCATGCCGCTGTCCGCCGTCGCCGGCCGGCGTGAACTTATGTCGCAGATGGAAAAATTGCAGGTGTCCACCACCTTCGGCGGCGAAATGCTGTCTCTGGAAGTGTGCGTTGCGGCCATCGACGAATATCGCACCAGCGGTTATATCCAGCACATTGCCGAGCTGGGACGGCAATTAAAAAGCGGGGTCAACGCCGTGGCCGCTGAATTGGGAACACCCTTAACGGTAGTCGGCTACGATGCCATTCCCATGTTCCTGTTCTCCCGCAATCCGCAGGAGCATGTGAAATTCGCCGAACCTTTTGTGGCGGAAATGGCGGCGCGCGGAGTGCTGCTGCGCCGGGATGTGAATTTCATCAGTAGCGCGCATACCCAGGCGCATATTGAACACACCATTCAGGCGGTAAGAGGCTCACTGGAGGCCATGCAGCGCGCGGGATTATTTGCTGCGGAAGAGCGCAAACAAGTCAGCGGAGCCGAGGCATGAGCTGCTCCTGCCTGCGCCATTTTCCGCTGCCGCGCGCAATCGGCGCCGTAACTCAAGGAATAACTCCACAAAAACCGGCGAGCCATTTTGTGCTGCACGCGGTGGGCAAAAATACCTGGAAGGAAAAGCGCTTAAATCAGGAAGGCACCGGCACAAAGGCGCTGCAAAGCTGGCTGATCCGCGGTGGTTTTCTCTACACCGCGAATCCCGCACAGCCCTATATCGCCAATAGTTGGGTGCAGGTAATCGGCGACCGCATAGTCGCCATCGGTGAAATCGGCGACGAACCCGAATGCGATCAGATATTGAATGCCAGCGGCAAGCTGGTGTTGCCGGGGTTCGTCAATCCGCACTGGCACGAAAGTCTGGCAGCGCCCAACGACGAACAACCGGACGATTCGCATCTATCCCTCACTCCCTACGCCCAGGGCGGCAATATCGCTGCGCTGGGCGCCATGTTCGGGTTTATTGCTGGAGTGGGTAAACGCCTTACCGCGGATGAAGCCGTCGCGATTGCGCGCTGGAGTTTGTGGACGCAACTGCGCTCCGGCACCACCGCGCTGGGCGACGTGGGGTCCGCCAATACCGCTGACGGCATGGCGCAAGCGGCGTTGGATCTGGGTATGCGCATCCGCGTCAGCCGCTGGGGCTCGGACATAATGCTGCCTGCGGGTGCCACTACCTATAAAAAAATCGCCGACACCCAGGAGCAGATCGACGACTGGGAAGCGCTGATGGACCGCTGGAATAATCACGCCTCCGGTCTAATTGGCGGTATGCCGTCGGTGATGGGAGCCTTTGGCAGCTCCGACGAGCAGCTGATCGCCATGGGCGATATAGCAGCGCGCTACCAATCCCCTTACGCCACTCACTTGGCCCCCTTGCGCAATGAAGCGGCGGCGGTGAAAGCGGTGTTTGGCCGCACGGCCATCGAGCGCTTTGACGCCCTCGGCCTGCTGACCAATCGCCTGATTGCCGTACACACCAACCACGCCACTGAGGCGGAGTATCAGCGCCTGTTGGAAACCGGCGTGCATATTTGCCACTCCCCCGCCCACTACGGCATGTTGGGCGAAAGCAGCACCAGCGAAACCCGCCAGCTCGCCCGCTTTCTGCGCGACGGCGCGCCGGTTTCCTGCAGCACCGATGGCGGCATCACCTATATCGGCGGCATGCCGGAAGCCATGCGCGCCGCCCACCTCGGCCACAACGAGGCCACCAACGACAACACCACCTGCCCGCCCACCACCGCGCTGCTGACCGCCACGCGCAATGGCGCCAAGGCTCTGGGCTGGGGCGACAAAATCGGCTCCATCGAGCCGGGCAAACAGGCCGATCTGGTGCTGGTGGATATGGATGATTGGCGCTATCGCGGCGGCAATCATCCGCTGCGTACCTTTTTGGTCAGCGGCGGCAGCCGGGACGTAAATACCGTAATGGTGGCCGGCGAAATTGTGGTGCGCGACGGCCGCAGCACCCGCTTCGAGGAAGCAGAGCTTTTCGACGATTACCAAAAAGCCGCGCAATCGGTGCGCGCCCGCATTCGGCCTTAGGAGATCTTATGAGTTCGCAATCCCTTCGGGCCCGCAATATCACCCTGCTGCTCGCCAGCACCATGACAGTAATGGCCGGCGCCACTATCGCCCCTGCTCTGCCGGCCATGGAAAAAGCTTTTGCCTCCGTCGCCCACGCGGAATTTCTGGTGAAGATGGTATTGGCGGTGCCGGGTTTAATGATCGCCATAGGTGCTCCACTTGTTGGTTTGCTACTGGATCGCTGGCAAAAGAAAAAACTGCTGGTCGGCGCCGCTATCGCCTATGGCGTCACCGGAGTTGCCGGTTGTTTTCTGGAGGGTTCAATCTACGGTTTGTTGATCAGCCGGATTTTGCTCGGGCTGGCGGTGGCCGGCGTGATGGTGACCTGCACCACTCTGGTGGCGGATTATTTTCAAGGACTGGAGCGCAGCCGCTATATGGGCCTGATGGCGGCGTTTGGCGGTTTTGGCGGCGTGGCGTTTGTCGCCCTCGGCGGCGTGCTGGCGGAATCGCATTGGACTGCACCTTTCGCTCTTTATGGTCTCGCGTTTTTTGTGCTGCCCGCCCTGCTGCTGTTTATCCACGAACCGCGCGCGCAAGCGCTTCAGGGAAATACGCCTTCAGCTGATTTTTCCTCCCCGGGAAAATTGACTCTGCTGTGTTACGCATTAGCGGTGGTGGAATTGTTGCTGCTGTATATGGTGCCGGTGCATCTGCCGTTCTACGCGCCTGAGCTGGGCATTCACAGCGGCGTCCAGGCGGGTATGGCCATCGCATTGATGTTGCTGGTGATGTCCACCACATCCATGCTGTATCACCGCGCTCAAACTAAATTGAGTTTTCCCCTATTGCACAGTGCGGGTTTGTTGCTGCTGGCCCTGGGTTACGGAATGCTGGGTAGCGTAAACAGCGGGTTCGCAGCTCTGCTCGCTCTCGCTATCAGCGGTGTCGGCCTCGGATTAATGCGCCCGAACGTGGTGGTCTGGCTGTTATCGGTAACGCCGCCAGCGCTGCGCGGACGCGTGATGGGAGGGCTGACCACCTGTTTTTTTGTCGGGCAATTTATCTGCCCGCTGCTCACCCAACCCATCGTGCAACACGCCGGGTACGCCAATCTTTTTCAATGGACTGGCGTTTTGGTGCTGAGCATCACCGCAATTACGCTCACAGGGCGTTATGTTTACCAACTGTTTTATCGGGCCGAGGTAATTAATGGAACGCGCTAAATTTTTGCTGGGTTTGCTGTTGTTGCTGTTGATAAACGCAGCGCATGCGGAAAAAGGCACACAGAGAATCACCGATATTCTCGGCCGCAATGTCACGGTGGCCAAAACCATCAACGGCATTATTTTGGGCGAGAGCCGCTTTATTCCGGCGCTCGGCATAGTCGCGGAAGATGCCGCGATCAGCCGCATCAAAGGTATGCAGGCGGATCTCAAACAGTACGATCCGGCGACCTGGGCGGTATACGCTCAGCGCTTTCCCGCCATCGAAAAAATCCCGTTGGTGGGCAAAGGCGAAGCGTCGAGTTTCAGCGTGGAGAAAACCATCAGCCTGATGCCGGACGTGGCGATTTT
>Ga0065721_10049562_pt1 | contig 31498 bp, 23 predicted proteins | sample Mesricmetagenome_FD_59108 | JGI IMG/M metagenome (GOLD analysis project Ga0065721, IMG submission 59108) | Mesophilic microbial community from rice straw/compost enrichment Sample: eDNA_1 v2 (version 2) | ecosystem: Engineered > Solid waste > Grass > Composting > Bioreactor | place: USA: Davis...
TTGCAGCGCAGGCGGGCGGAACCGCTCACGGTAGTGCCGAAGCGGATCACGTCCGGACCCTGGCAGAACGGGCAGACAACGACGAGCATGGACACATCATACCAACAACCTGTTCAAGTCCGTAGCCTTCATGAGAATCAGGACGAATCGTAATGAGGACAAATCGTATCGTACGATGGGTCGCCAGTTTGCCATGGCTGCGTGATGCCGGGCAGACCCTCTGCGTACGGCTCGAAGCCCGAACGATCCAGGCGGTTCAAGCGCACATCAAAAGGAGAGAATTTCCCGAGGCTATCCCTTTACTGGAGCGGCATGTCGCGCGCCGCCCCTACTCGGGGTGGGGGCACCACTTTCTGGGCTTCTGCTACCTGGGCGTACGCCAATGGCGTCAGGCGGAGGAGGTTTTGACGATCACCACGATGCTTTGTCCGCACGCCGCCGCCGCCTGGGGCGATCTGGGTTACGCCCGACTCAGGCAACGGGACTTCGAAGGCGCCATCGCCGCGTTGAGCCAGGCGATACAAAAGGACCCCCTCCATGTGAAGAACCGCCACTTCCTGGTAAAAGCCCTCACCTTAGCAGGACGGCACGAAGAAGCCAGCGGCCACCTTGCCTTTATTCTGAAGCAGGACGCCAGCAGCGCTCAGGCGAAGGTGGATCTGATCGCCTCGCTTGAGGACCAGGAACGTTGGGACGCGCTGGGAATTCTGTACAAGCACAGAGGCGATTTCCTCAATCAGGCAGCCGGGGCGGAGGCCGGTGGGATACCCGTAGTTTCCAGGCCCTGACGGAAAGCACTGTTTCGCAGTGACCGCAAATATGAACTACACGACGCTGCGCTGGGACGCCGAAAGCGCCTGACGGGTATCACCAAAGGTCATGGTTCCGGTATGAAAGCAGCCAGGCGGGGGCAGTGGTATCGCCTGAGTTGCCAGCGTAAATTGCGGAGGGGGTGGCCTTGTTGTCCGAGACACTTCACGCTCAGGAGGTCCTGAATCAGCTTCACTATTCTGACCTGGTGGACGTCGCCTTCTCCCACACGGGCGACACCCTGGTCCTGGAGTTCACCTGCGGCGGTTTTGCCGGGGGCGAAGACAAGACGATCCGGCTCGAAATGACGGGGGTGTACTTCGTAAAGGTCGTGAGAAACACGAACGAAAGCCCCCTGGTGTTTGAGGCGCGGGCACTCGAAACGATGGACCGCGAGGGCGCGAATGCCCTTCTGCGCCGGGAGCAGTCGGACATTGCCCTGAAGGAACAGGACGGCGATACGTTCGTCCTGGTGCGCCTTTCCGGAGGGATCGAGATGCTTTCCCTCGCCGCGCACGCCCGGTTTATCTTCCGGGACGAGAAGCACGTCACCCTGCCCTGAGCCCCCATCTCCCCTCCGCACCGCGCTGCTCCTGCCCGTTATCCTCCTGCCCGTGGCTTCCGGTATGGCATAATGCCGTTGAGTGCCGCAGCGCGCCGGGTCGAGAGGCCCTTTTGTGTGCGTCGGCTGGGAGAGACAAGCGATATGCAGATTCGACGGAGGGGGCAGAGTAGTCTTCTGGCGGCTGTGGGAATCGGGGCGGCGGCGCTGCTGAACCTGGGTGCATCGGGAGGCGGGGCGTCCCTGGCAGCGGCGGCGCAGCAGCAGGGGCCGTTGGTGCTGGAGGCGGAGAAGCCGGCACACCAGAAGGGCTCTACAGGGCAGGATAAGAAGGCCGGCGCCTCCGGGGGGGAGGTGCTGGGGAGGGACTTCGGCTCGAAGGCTGGGGACTACGCCGAGTACGAACTGAACGTCGAGCGGGCGCTGGAACCCGCCTATGTCAGTATCCGGTACGCGCGCCAGTTCGCCGGGGCCGGGCGCTTTGAGGTGGCGGTGGACGGCACGCCGGTCGGTTTTCTAGAGTACCAGCAGACGGGCGGTTGGGGCGACCGCGCCGACCAGTTCCGCGTAGCCGTCCTCAAACTCCCACGCCTCGATGCCGGGAAGCACACCCTGCGCCTCACGGTGGCTGGCAGGGAGCCGGCGAAAGGAGCAGAAGCGGTGGTGAAGACGGGCGGATCGGAAGCGGCGGTGGCGGCTGTGTCCCCGGTGGTCCGGGCGGGTGAGCGGAACGATAAGAACTCCGTGGGACATGGGCGGAACGTCGCGCTGTACACCGGCGCCCCGTCGCGCTTCTTCTTCGCCACGCACGAACTCGGAAACATCTTCAGCGCGGCGGATGGCGGCACGGTGCTGTGGCATCCCGACCATGTGCGCGTGTCGCCGGAGGTCATGCCCACCGCCCCGACCAACATCAACCTCGATACCGTCACCGTGAGTTCCGAGCCGCCTGCGGAGGGAGCAGATACGGCTGCTGCCGCCGCCAATACCGCCGCGACAGGCAGCGCCGTGACGCAGACGCGGGACGTATGCGTGACCGAGAAGGACGTGATCGTCTCCCGGATTCGCTTTGTCAATAAGGGGGATGCCCCGGCTACCGCCACCCTGGAGGTCCGCGGCGACTGCCGCGAGTCGTTCGACTGGCGCGGCGGCAAGGGCGGCCAGAAGGTGACCCGCCTCGGGGAGGACGGGACCGTCACCCTCGTGGACCGGAACGTCTTCCCGGAGGTTATGCCCGCGGGGCTGTTCATGGTCATCGGCGGCAGCCAGAAGCCGCAGGCGCTCGGGTCCACGGCGCAGGGGGAGTACACCCTGACCTACGCGGTGAGCGTCCCGGCGCGCGGCGAGGCGACCTTGACGCTGGCCTGCGCGGTAGCCCGCGACGAGAAGGCAGCGCGGCAGAATCTGGCGGCGACTCTGCGAGCGAAAGACCCCATCGCTGACAACCGTCGGGCGTGGGAAGCGTTCTACCGGAAAGACGTCCCCTCGTTTGCCTGCTCCGACCCGAAGCTGACCGAACTCTACGACTTCCGCTGGTTCCTGCTCCGGTTCTCCACAGCGGGCGGCGACCTGGGTCTGTTCCGCTACCCGGTGGTGCTGGAGGGGCGGCAGGCGTTCCAGACCTATTGCTGCTACAGCGCACCGTTCATGGCGTTCGATCGCAACTGGATGGCGGACCCGAAGGCGGGCTGGGGCCACATCGCCAGCATGGTCCACGCCGCCTACGACGACGGCCGATTCCCCTGGTACGCGTCCCCGCGCACCAACGATGTCCCCCTGAACCACGCGAGCAAGACCGGGATGTCGCTGCTTCCCTGGACCCTGTGGCGCTGGTACCAGATTCACGGCGATCGGAAGCGGATCGAGCCCCTGTACCCCGGCATGGCCAAGAACGTCCGCTGGTGGATCGCGGACCGGGACCCGGACAGCAACGGTCTGTTCTCCATCGATCACCAGTTGGAAACGGGCATGGATGACCTGTTCCGCCGCTGGAAGACGAAAAATCCCGCCCGCTACGAGGCCGTGGACGCCACAGTCTATGCCTACCTGAACCTGCGGGCGGTGGCGCACCTGGCGCGCGAACTGGGCCGGGCGGACGACGCCCGCGCCTTCGATGCGTACGCCGAGAAGAGCAAGCAGGCGCTTCTGACCGTCTCCTGGGACCCGAAGCAGGCACGGTTCCTGGACCGCAACCCGGACACGGGCGAGATGGCGGACTACAACTCCATCTGCACGTTCTACCCCCTGATGACCGACGTGATGGGCGCCGAGCACCTGCCTCTGGTCCGGAACTACCTGCTGAACGAGAAGGAGTACTGGACCGCGCACCCGATTCCGGCGCTTTCGCAGACCGACCCGGACTTCGACCCGGTGAAGGGCTACTGGCGCGGGCCGTCCTGGCCCGCCGCGACCTCGCACGTGATCGAGGGGTTCGCCACCACCGCCAAGCGGTTGGACCGCTCGCTGCTGCCGGAGGCGGCGGAGCTGTTCCGGCGCGCGGCGGCCAATCACCTCCAGCCCCGCGCGGACTTCTACGAGCGCTACAATCCGTTTGACGGCCGCGGCCTGAGCAACTTCCGCGACTATATGCACTCCTGGTGGATTGACATCTACATCCGCCACGTCGCGGGCCTGATGCTGGAGGACGACGGCTCCCTGACGATCGACCCGCTGCCGCTTGACCTGGAGAGCTACGCCCTGCGGAACGTCCCGGTGCGCGGCCACAAGATCGACGTCCTGTACAACGACCCGCAGGCCGGCCCGGGCCTCACTGTGCTGCGCGACGGCAAGCCGCTTGCGCGGAAGCCGGACTTCAAGCCCGGCGGCGCCCCGCTGAAGGTCGCCCTGCCCCGGTAAGGCCCCAATCAGGAGAACTGCTATGGATACGCGCTGTTTCCGCCCCGCGTCCGCACGGCACTTGCTGCTGGCGCTACTTCTGCTGCTGCTCATGGCCTGCTCGGTTACCGCTGGCGCCGCGGCGGATAGCGCGAAAGGAGACGCCCCCGTGACGAAAACCGTCTCGAACGACGCGCCGCTCGCCGGTTGGGAGGCGTGGTCCCCCCGCACGGAGATTGCGCCGCGGACGGACAACGACAACCGCGGTGGCCGGAGCGGCGGCCCCGCCCTTCGCATCGCCTCGGGCGGCAATCCCGCGGCCTATGGCGGATGGCGCAAGCGCATCGAAACGGTCACGCCCGGGAAGACCTATCGGTTCACCGCGTGGTACCGCACGAGGGACGTTCCCCAGAAGCAGCTTTCCGTCGCCGCGCGGCTGGACTGGCTGACCGAGAAGGGGCAGCGCGCCCGCCCGCCGGACTACGCCGCCGAGGCCGCGCAACAGGGCGAATGGACCCGCGTGGAGTACGTCGCTGTCGCGCCGGAGAACGCCCGCAGCGTCCTGATCGAGCTTTCCCTGGCCTGGGCCGCGAGCGGCACGGTCTGGTGGGACGACGTTACCCTGACGGAGGTCGCGCCCGCCCCGGGCCGGACGGTGCGGGTGGCGACGGTCTACCTGCGCCCGCGCGGCACCGGCACGCCGGAGCGGGCGGTGGCGGCCTTTCAGAAGGTGGTGGAGGACGCCGCCGACGCCGGGCAGCGCTTCGATCTGGTCTGCCTGTCGGAGGCGATCACGATGCAGGGCACCGGTAAGACATACGCCGACGTCGCCGAGCCGGTCCCGGGGCCGACGCTGAAGACGCTGGGCGAACTGGCCCGGAGGCTCCGCGCGTATGTGGTCGCCGGCATCATCGAGCGCGACGGCGCGACGCTCTACAACACGGCTTTGCTTATCGGGCGGGACGGGAGCCTGGTCGGGAAGTACCGCAAGACCCATCTGCCGCGTGAGGAGGTGGAGGGCGGCCTGACGCCCGGCGATTCGTATCCCGTGTTCGACACGGACTTCGGACGCCTCGGCCTGCTGATCTGCTGGGACGTGCAGTTCCCCGAGCCGGCCCGCGCGCTCGCGCTGCAGGGGGCGGAGATGATCGCGCTCCCCATCGCGGGCGGCAGCGACATCCTCACTCGCGCCCGGGCGATCGAGAACCACCTGTTCCTGGTGTCTTCCAGCTACGATATGCGCTCGTTCGTGGTGGACCCGACCGGGGGCGTCCTCGCTGAGGCGACCACGGACCGGCCGTTCGCCCTCGCGGAGATAAACCTGGACCGCCCCATCCTCCAGCCCTGGCTGGGCGACATGAAGCCGCGCACCTGGAAGGAGCGGCGCCCCGACCTCCCCGTGGAGCCGGCGAAGGCGCCCTGATTCAGGCGCGTTCCAAATCGACCGTTCCGCGCAGGATGCGGGCGCACGGGAGGAAGCCCGCCCGCTGGAGGGTGCGCCGGGAAACGACGTTCCCGACATTGCAGCGGGCGGCGGGGCGGCGCCCGGCCTCGTAGCAGGCGCGTTTGGCCTCCTGCACCAGGTAGCTGCCGATGCCCCGGCCGCGGAAGTCCTCGTTGACCTCCATGTAAACGTCGCCGTAGGGTGGGTTGTAGTGGCTCAGGAACCCCGCCTTACCGACTTCGCGGCCGTCGCTCGCCTCCGCCACCACGTCCTCGCGCCGGTGCTGGAGCGAGGAGTCGGGCTCCTCCACCGCGACCCGTCGGAAGGTGATTCCCTCCGGCGCCGGCAGAGCCGTCGCGCCCGCGTCCTCGAACAGGAGCGTATCGCTGGTGAGGGAGTCGGCCCGGCAGACGTCGAAGAGCATCAGGGTGAGCAGGCGGTCATTGGTCTGCGCCCGGACCTGAGTCGCCCCGGTGGCCACCAGCAGCGCCCGGAACAGCGGCAAGGCGGCCGCCCGGTGTTCCGGCGTGAGGTAGAACTCGGTCACGACCTCGCGCCCCTGCGTGTCGTAGTCGCCCACGCTGCCGTAGCCCGCGACCCGGCCGCCCCGCGTGATGCGGTACAGGCGCGTGAACCCGCGCACGTGGTGGGCGTCGTGGACGATCTGGCAGTTCATCTCCTGCCGGTACAGGTCGCGCAGCCGCAGAAGGTCCCCCTCCAGGGAGTCCGCGGAAACAGCGATGTCGTCACGATCCTTCGGCGGCAGAATCATCGGGAGGCCCAAGGCACACACGTGCGGGGAGTCTCGCTTACTCGCCCTCGGGCTCCCAGCGAATGTCGTCGAAGCGGGCGAGTCGGGTGTAGAAACCGAGGCGCGCGGTGCCCGTTCGTCCGCCGGCGGCGCCGCTCCCCCCCACGACCACGAAGTCCACGATCTCCAGCCCCTTCTGCGCCTCATAGTAGTCCTGGTCGTCACGGCCCACGGGGAACCAGACGTCCGGGCGGTGGAGAAGGGCGAGGATGTCGGCGTGCAGTTGCACCGACGCCGGAAGCGAGGCGACACCCGTGGGAACGACCTCGCGTGTGTGGGTGGCGAGAACCGGCACGGCGAAGTGCTCCGCCGTCTCCTTCAGGGCAGGGACGATGTGGCGCAGCGCGCGACGGCGCCCCTCGGGCGAAACGCCCAGCGTCTCCAGCGGGTCCACGACGACCAGGCCCAGTCCCATCGTCGCGGCGAGGTGGGCGCAGCGCTCCTGAAGTTCCGCCGGCCCCATCCCCCGGTCGTCCGTTACAAATACGGGAGCCCTGGAAAGCCGCTCCGCAGCCTGTGTCAGACGTTCCCACTCCTCCGGCCCGCGCAGACGCCCCTGCGACAGCGCGTGCGGGTCCACCCGAGCCTCGGCGCAGAGCATCCGGTGGGCGACCTGCGCCTGCGATGCCCCGAAGGAGACGAAAATCACCGCCCTACCCCCGGCGTCCGCCTCGGCTCTGCCGACCTTGCGGGCGACATTCTGGACGAAGGTAGAGAGTCCGGAGGAGCCGGCGCCCGCCAGGACTGTGAGTTGCCCCGACTGGAGTCCGCCCAGAAGCGCGTCCACGTCGCGGAAGCCAGTCGCGATGCCGGTCAGTTCCACGCTCTCCGCGGCCGGAGGCTCGGCGGCAAACGGGGCGCGGGCGGCGGTGGGCGACCAGAAACCTTCGTACTCGGCAACCTGCGCCGCATTGTCCATCGACCGACGGATGATCTCCCTGAGGGACGCCAGCGGGACCTCCGTGGCCTCATCTTTACTCGACTGCATCGTGTCCTCCCCGCTGATTATACGGGATGGTTCCCCCTTTCACCGGACAGCGAGGCTATCTTTGTGAAACTTCGGCGAACCGGAGGACGCGGGGCATGGCCGGGTAGGAGTCGTCGGAAAGACGCTCGCGCCGTATCTCCTGACCGTTGCGGATGGTGACACGGTAGGTGACTACACGGAAGCCGGTCGCGGCGGCGCTTCGGGCGAAGCGGCGCGCGGACGTGTCCGCAGGCACCCGGCGCACCACCGGCGCCGGGCTCTCCACAGACAGCACACGACTCCGGAGCGCGTACTGCGCCTCGGGCGCCTGTTTCCCCCACAACTCCACCCGCAGCGTGTCGCCCCCGGCGCCGTCCGCCTTCGCCGCCACCCGCACCGGGAACGGGTACGGGTTCACGAACCGCAGGTCGATGTTCGGATAGGCCACCGCGGCGTCCCGCCCCGGCGCGGCATAGTGCGGCGCGAAGACGTGGTGGTGCCGCTCCGTGACCTCCATGCCCGCCAGGAGCGCGGCGTTGTAGAGCGTGGTGGATGTCTGACAGACGCCGCCGCCGAAGGCAGGAACGAGTTCCCCGTCAAACGACACCGGAGCCTTGACATACCCCGCGTCCGCCGACCACGAGTTCACCCGCCGATTGAACGAGAACGTGCCTCCGGGCGGAATCACCGCGCCGTCCAGCGCCCGGGCGGCCAGCAGGGCGTTATGCCGCTGGCCACCCGAGCGTCCCTCCAGGCGCGTGGCGAAGCCCGAAAGCCGCACCTCCGGGTCCGGCATCCGCGCCAGGAACGTCAGCCCAAACGCGGCCACTGAGAGCAGCACAAACGCCGGGAGGACCGTGGTCAGGGCTCCGCCCGCTGCGGCTCTCATGGCTTCACCTCCAGGCGCCCCGTGGCGGACTCCGCGCGTACCGAGGCGTCGTACATGCCCTCGACATGCGTCGGGAGCGCGTGAGAGGTCCCGGGCGTCTGAGCGCGCAGGTTATACTCCAGTACATGCGTCCCGGCGGGCAGCCGGCGCGCGAAGAAGGCGATGCGGTCGTCGCGAACCTCCACGTGGTCATACCAGAACGACCACGATTCCACGTCCTGATCGGCCGTGCCCCGCTCGGTCACCTCCGCCCCGGACGGGAACGCGTCCTCAATCAGTACGTAGCTCGCATCGCGTGGGACGGTCAGCTTGACGCGCACTCGCAGCCGGTCGCCCTGCCGGAAGACCCCGTTTGGCACGGGCTCTGTTGCCAGCCGCCACAGGCCATCGTCGCCGACCTTGCGGGGCAGCACACGCACCACCTCCCGCTCGACCTTAATCCCGTTCGGGAGCGTGAGCGCCGCCAACTCCCCGCCCGCCGGAGCCGCAACGGTCTGCCGCAGCGCCCCGGAGTAGAAGACTGTGCCGCTGCCGGATGTCCGCACCACCTCCACCTGGTTCGGCCCCGCCTTCAGCCTGTCGGCCGGCAGGGACAGGGTGATCTCCGGCTCGCCCTGCGAGTCGGCCGCCAGGTCGATCGAGCGCACCACCTGGTTGTTGACGCGCACCTCCAGGGTGCCGTTCGGGTCGGCGCTCTCGCCCGGGCGGTGGCGCAGATAGTCGCAGAAGGCCACCAGCACCCAGGCCGTGTCGCGTGTGTTGCCGAACCAGGAGTCCGTGCGGCTCTGCATCAGCCAGCGCAGAACCGACGGGATGCGCCGATCTTCGGGCTCCACCGCCATCAGGGCACGCAGTCCCAGGGCCGTCGCCATGCGGTCGCTGCCGTGCGCCCAGTGCCCGGCGTCCACCTTCCAGGAGGTCAGGCGCCCTTCCACCGCCGCGCGCCGCTGGAGCGCGTTGTACGCCGGCCGGTGATCCTCGCCCAGCCGCCGGGCCAGCAGCACCAGATACGCCAGCGCGTCCGGCGGCAGTTTGTCCAGGTCCAGCCCCGTCCGCACCGCGCTGTAGCGGAACGGCGCACGCAGCAGGTTGGTCTTGGAGTCGTCGTACCCCGCTTCCGCCAGCGCGTAGAGGACGAACGGGCGCACGGCCGCCGGGGCGGACTTCGACAGCTTCTCCGCCGCCTCGACGCCGCGCCGGATGAGCCCCTCGTCCACCGGGTAGCCCTGTGCCTTCGCCGCAGACAGCCCCACCAGGACGTAGGCCGTCATAAAGGCGTCGTCGCTGTCGTTCTGCCACCAGCCCCAGCCGCCGGTCCCGTGCTGGAGGCGTGCCAGCCGCGCCACGCCGTCGCGCACCAGACGCGGCAGGTCCTCCACCCGGTTCGCGGGCACGGCGCCCAACCGCTCCGCCAGCAGGGTCGGATAGAAGCGGCTCATGGTCTGCTCGGTGCAGCCATACGGGAAGTCGATCAGGTAGTCCAGGCTCCCCACCAGCGCGCCGCGCAGGGACGGCGTGACCCGGAGGGTCAGCCGCGTCTCCGCGGGCGCCGCGTTCTCGTCCAGCCGCAGCACCGCCGGCCCTTCCCCGCCCTCGCCGCCGGTTGCCCCCGCGAACGTGGCGAAGTCGGTGCGCCCGTAGGCGCGCAGCGGAAGGCTCTGCTCGATTCCGTCGGTGTACTGCGTTCCGCCGCTGCCGCCTTTCTGCGGCGTCCAGGCGGTGACGCGTACGGATGCCGTCCCACCACTCGCCGCAGCGGAGACGACGACGGGCCACTCCGCGCGGCCGATGCCCCCCGCCGGCACGGTGAGCGTCCGGGTGTCCTTGCCCTCCACGGTCAGCGCCGTGGCGAGGAGGCGCACCAGGACGGTCTGCTCACGCCCGGTCTCGTTATGAACGAGCGCAAGCAGGCGCGAGCGGTCGCCGCCCGTGAGGAAGCGCGGCGCCTCCAGGCGCACAAAGAAGGGCTTGGTGGAAACGACCTTGGAGACACCATAGCCGACCGCGGTATCGTCGGAAACGGCCTGGACGGTCGCTCGCCAGGTGGTCAGGTTGTCCGGCAGCGTCACGGAGACGGTCGCGCGACCGCTCGCGTCCGTGCGCTGGTCCGGCTTCCAGTCCGCAGTGTCGCGGAAGCGGCGGCGCGCGGCGATCTGCGGCTCCGACTTGTCCATATCCCCCAGGTACTCCACCGCGAACGAGTACGACGTGCTCACCTCCTGCGAGCGGCGCGGGTAGAACGTACGCCGGAGCGCCTTCGGGTCGTCGGCACGCAGGGCGTAGATGGACTCATCTACTACGGAAAGGGAGAAGTCCGCGCTCACGGGCCGGCCCGTGGCGGCGTCCTTTGTCTCCACGACGTAGGTCACTGTGTCACCCGGGCCGTACCGGTCGCCGCCCGTGGGAGTGGCAGTGACGGTCAACTCGCGAGCAGCCAGGGCGACGCGCAGCGGGGCAGTATTCGAGGCGAACTTCTTGTCGCGCACGTAGCAGCCTGACAGGAAGACATTCGGCCCCCAGCCCGCCCGCACCGGCACCTCCACCACCGTACTGCGCTTCTTGATCGGCACGGCGATGGTGCGGTAGATCCGCTCGCCCTCCACCGTCAGCAGAACCGTCTGCCCCGTGCGCGCCGTGTTTACCAGCACGCGCGCGGTCTCGCCGGGCGCGTACTCCCGCTTGTCGGTCAGCAGAGCGAGGTCGCCATAGTCAGTATCCAGGTCTTCCCCAGCGTCTCCGGTCACCCACAGATCGCTCTCCGCCGCGACCGCCCGCCCGCCCGGGTCCCGGGTGGTCGCTGTCAGGACCAGGTCCCCCGCGCGCGGCGGGGTGACGTGCAGCAGAGCGCGCCCGTCGGGGCCGGTGCGCGCGGTCTGCCCTCCCCCCGTGCCGACCGGGGTCGTGGTGGTCTTCTCAGTCTTCGGGTCCCACTTCTGGTACGCGGCGCTCAGAGTCACGGGCGCGTCCGGCACGGGCCGGCCGTCCAGGTCCCGCACGACCACGAACACCTCGGCCGGCTTTCCGGGCGCCGCGACATACCCCTCAGGCTCGACGCGAACGAATCGCTCCCCGGCAGTGACGCGCACGCTGCCCTCGTTCTGCACCAGGCGCTGCGACTCGTCCTCCACCTCAGCGGTCAGGCGCAGCACCTCCGCCTGCGGCGCCGCGCGCCCCTCCTCTCCATCGTCTTCTGCCTGCCCGCCCGAGCGCGGGGCGACCGAGGGGAGGCGAATCACCGCACGGCCGTCCGCGCCCAGCGTCACCTCACCGCTGCCGACCATCTCGCCGTAGTAGGCCCCGTACTCGCCCTGGGCGTACTCGCGCAGCGTGTCGTCGTCCAGGTCATCGCCGTAGAGCGCGGACCAGTCGGCGTCCTTGAAGGCGCTCCAGCGCACCTTCGCCCCCGCGACCGGCGTCCCGAAGTAATAGGCCGCCTCCACGGTCATCTCCACCGTGTCGCCACGGAGGTAGCCCGGCTTTGCGGGCGTGACGGTGACGGTAAACTCCGGCTTCTTGTAGGACGCCACGGGGACATCCCGAGTGTGCTTCTCGCCCCCGATGTCCGCAATCAGGCTGTAGGTGCCGGTGGTCCCCTCAGGACTGAGTTCGACGGCGCCCCAGAACGTGCCCGCGTTCCCCGTGGTGCGCGTCATCCGCAGCACCAGCGCGCCGGTGGGGTCGCGCATCTCCAGCGTCACCGGGACGCCGCGGGGGATACCGTAGGAGCGCGCGCCGTCCGCGCCCTCACGGCGCAGACGGGCGATGCCCTTGAACTGGATCGTGTCACCGGGCCGGTAAACGGTACGGTCGGTGACGGTGTGCAGCACGTAGCGCCCGCTGCCGTCCCCCCACCAGTAGCCGGCGCGATCCACCACCGCCTCGTCCTGCCCATGGGTCGCCACGATCACGGTAGCGTCCGCCCCGCCCCCGGACGACGGGGGCAGGCGCAGCGTCGCCAGACCACTGGTATCTGCTGTCGCCCGGTCCAAGCGCCGCCCGTTGCGGTAGGCGCGCACCTCGGCACCAGCGACCGGAGTGCCCCGGCGCAGGTGGACCGCGTAGGCCAGCACCTCGTCGCGGGAGCGCTTGGTCACCACCGCCATGTCCGTCACCAGAAGGTAGCTGCACGCGGACTTGCCGCCGTGCGTGAACTGCGCCAGATACAGCCCCGGCTTCGCGCGGGCCACATCCAGGGGGATGCGGTTGTGGTAAAAGCCCTCACGGTCCACGTACTGGATCGGTACGGTGGTCTTTGCCACCAGTTCCGGGGCATCCGCCACGCCTGCGGGCGGGTTCAGAATCACCTTGGGCACCGCGGTCGCCGGCCCGTCGTAGGTGTAGTCAAGGCGCTGGAGCGCCTCAGCGGCATCGGCGCGCTTCAGGACTTCCGAGGCGCGGGTGCGCCAGACGGTGACCTGTAGTTCCGGCCGGACGCCCGCCTTCTCGGACACGTAGCCGCGCACGGGCAGGATCGGCTTCTCGTCGGTGGCGAACGCCTTCTGCCGCTGACCGATGTTGATATCGGGCTCCGTGCGCTTCAGGCGGATCGTGGCCGTGGCCGTCTGCGACTCCGCCACGGTGACCTTGCCGCTGACCGCCTCGTGCCACTTCGACGAGGCCGTAATGGCATACAGACCGGCCGGCACCCGGCGCAGGGTGAAGCGGCCCTCGGCGTCGGTGCGGGCGCGTCGGCGCGCCCCTCCGGCGCCGAGCGGGGTCAGATACACGTCACAGTCCGGCAACGGCTTGCCACCCTCCGCCCGCACCGTGACCCCGGCCACGGTGCCGCGCGGGGTCTCCGACGCAATGAGGTAGGCGAGCGAGAGCCCGACCAGAAGCAGCGCCAGGAGCGTCAGCCCGATCGGCCGCCGCTCCGCCGGGGGCGCAGGAGCGTGCAGGGTGGTACCTGTCGGGGTCACGTCACGCCCCCTTCTGCTGCCGCGGGTCGCTCCCCGCCGCCGTTCCCAGGCGGGACGTTCCCAGAACCGCCGCAGCGACCACCGCCATCAGGCCGATCAGCCAGCGGATCTTCTCCACGCGCGTCGGGTCGTCGTCTGGCAGCACGCGCCCGGTGAACTGGCACAGGGCCAGCCCCGCCGCGAGCGCCAGAAGCCCGGCCAGAAGCGACGGGCCGCCGGCCTCCGGCTCGCGGGCGAGCGCGGCGCCGAGCGCCAGGCCAATCAGCAGCGCGGCCAGGCTCTTCGGACCAAACAGGAGGAGAACCGCCCCGGGCGCGGCGAGCGCCAGCAGACCGCAAAGTGCCAGGGTGAGGAGCGGCACCGCCCCCCGCAGGCGAACCGGGAGCGCGGCAGCAAGCGCCGGGAACGCCGCCCCGACCACAATACCGAACAGCGCGTACTGATCCGTGAGGGTCACTCCGCGCAACTCGCTGTCCCACCGCGTTACGAAGAGCCGCCAGAGCAGCAGAAGCGTCCCGAACAGCAGCAGGGCGAGCGCGGGCGGGCCGAGCGGCCGCTCCTCGCCATCCGCCGCCTCCTTGCTGAGGCCCGGCGCCAGGGCGAACGTCGCCGGCAGGGCGACGAACAGCGACAGGACGAAGAGCGCCGCCCCCACCCCCTGAAGCGCCTGGACCGCCGCCAGGAAACCGGCAGTCACCAGCACCACCGGCAGCAGCGGCACGGCGAACGAGCGTCCCGCCGGGTTCGCGCTCCCCGGCTCTTCGCGCAGCAGGGCCAGCGCCACCGGCCACAGGAGCAGTCCTCCCGCCCCCACCGCCAGAAACCGCAGGTCGCCCAGCACACGGGCGGAGAGCAGGGCCAGCCCGAGACCACCCGCCAGCACGAGTGCGAGAAGCGGTGTGAGGCGTCCCGCTCCCGTGGGAGTGCGCCCGCCCGAGGGTAGCGTCACCCCGGCGACGATCAGCGCCCCGAATGCCGCGAAGGCGGTCAGCGAGCCGCTCCAGGTCAGCTTCGCCAGTTCAGGCGTCAGGGGATCACGGAAGACGCCCAGCATGGCCGCGGCGGCAAGCGTGGTCGTCAGCCCCGCGCCGTACACCAGGCGCAGACCGTCCAGGCCATCGCGCCGCTCCTCGGGCAGTCCCAGGTAGAGGGGAAACGCTGCACAGAACCAACCGATAGCCACGCCCGCCAGGCCGTCCAGGACCGATGCCCGCAGCAGAAAAAGCGCCGCGGCCACTACGGCCGTCCCCATGCCGAGCGCCGAAGCGAAGGCGACGGCAGCCGGGGCGGATGGGGAGGCACCGCCCTCCGTCCCGGTCATGCGGCGGCGACCGAAGCCGCCGGCCAGCAGCGAGGCCAGAGCGCCCAGCACGATACCGTACGCCAGGTGCTGCCCGTACGAGAAGACGGGCCCCGCTTTGACCAGCGCGAGCAGAAACAGGACAGCAGGGACATACCCCGCCGCCCGCCACAGCCGGGGATCGACGGAGGGCGCGGGGGGACGGACCGCGGCGGCGGCGCCCGCGGCCTGGCCGGGCAGGAAACGGCACAGATACACCAGTATCCCGACCAGCAGTGATGCTCCAAGCAGACCCCGATCCATAAGAACGCCCTCCGTCGTGCGAAAACTTGGGGAAGTACTGGAAGTACTTTTATTTAGAAAGCCGCCACAGCACGGCGCTTCAGAATTGTGACGAACTACGCCCGCGCTGGCGCACGCTGACAGTATTGTCCCCGTTTCTTCGGCCTCCGGCACGTAACCTGGAACCTTGAGCATGTCCGAAGTGTCAGTGTTGCTAGCTCGCCATACAACGCCGCACGCGCTTTCCATGTCGGCCCGTATCCACCCAGTGTTCTCCCCGGCATGAAGCGGCGTAGTAACGATAAGATGGGAGTGTCGTCTGGCTTCCCAGCCGAAGGCTCCAGGCCCTGAAGGGACCGCCCATCGTCCCGCCCCTTCCCGCGTCCCGGCGTCTCCCGCGCCGCAGGGGCCGTGGCTAATGTCTGATTGAGGACAGAAGTCCGGAGGAACGCCAATCGCTCGCCCGCGCCGGGCAAATATCCGTTTGCAAACCCAATAAAACCGTGCAAGGTTAGCCCCGCCCCGCGCGACTACGGTCTGACGGCGCGGGATAGACCACGGCGCGGAAGAGACACACGTGGACGAAGACCTCCTGATCGACAGTCTGGCCGAAGGGATCGACTCCGCAGGGACCGCGTCAGAAGACGACGCCCCGGGGGACCCGGAGGCCCTTCTCAGTCCCGAAACGCTGGCCGGGGAACGCGACCGGCTGGTGCGGGTTTGTCTGCGATTCACCGGCGGGAATATGGACCTCGCCGAGGATCTGGCGCAGGAGGCTCTGATCGAGGCGCTGCGGAGCACCGGCTCTCTCCGAGACCGCGGCGCGTGGCGCGCCTGGCTCTCCGGTATCGCCCGCAACGTCTGCCTGCGCTGGGCACGGCGGCACTCAAGCGAGCAGGAGCGGGTCATCCGTATGCCCGACCTGTACAGCGGCGACGCGGAAGGCCCCACGCACCCCCACCCCGCCCCCTCCGGCTCCTCACTCTACACCCCGAACGGCACGATTATCCTGGTCGCCCCGGGGGAACTCGACACGGCTCTGGAGCGGGAGGAGGCGGCGCTGCTGCTTGACCGGGCGATGACCCGCATCCCGGCGCGGATGCGCTCGCTTCTGGTCGAGCACTACGTGGAAGATCTGCCCCAGGCGGAGATCGCGGCGCGGCGCGGTATCCGCGAGGAGACCGTCGCGGTGCAGATGCACCGGGGCCGCAAAGCCCTCCGGGACGCCCTCATCACCACGGAGCTGCGGCGGGAGGCGGCGGAGCTGGGCCTGATTAAGGACGCCTCCGCCCCGTGGCAGGAGACGCACATCTGGTGCCCGGTGTGCGGGAAGCGCCGCCTGATCGGCCGGTTCGACGCCGGCGCGGAGCGCTCCGGCGAGGTGAACGAGTTCGTGCTGCGCTGCCCGGAGTGCTTCGCCGAAACCGAAGAGCCGCTCACCCACATGCAGTACTCCGACAAGGCCCGCCTTGCCGAGGTACTTAAAGGGGTCAAGGGGTTCAAGCCCGCCCTCAACCGACTGAACAACTGGTGGCACGCGTACTACCGAAATGCGCTGGAGTTGGGGCACGCCCGCTGCCTGCTCTGCGAGCGACGGGTCCAGGCCTCGCTCACCAATGTTCCCGAGGAGATAACCGGCCCGCAGGAGCGCCCCCTGCGCGCGGTGTTCCTGCACTGCCCCCACTGCGACACCTTCAACTATGCGGACGTGGACGCGCTGAGCCTGTGGCAGCCCGAGGCGCAGGAGTTCTGGCGACGGCACACCCGCATCCGGGTCCAGCCCACTCGCGAGATCGTCGCCGCCGGCGGCAAAGCCTTCCTGACCCGGGTTGAGAGCATCACCAGCCGCGAGGTGGTGGACATCGTCACCTCGCAGGGCAGCCTGGACGTCATCGAAGTGCGCGGCGGCAGCCGGTAGGCGCCGCCCGGTTACTCCGGCGGCTCGTAGACGCCGCGGAGCGGGCGCGTGGTCCAGTTGAAGCGCACTGATGCCGAGCGGACGATAAAGATCAGCGCGATCGCGGCCCAGGCAGCGATCAGCGGTGGGACGTGCCCCAGGTGCACCAGGGCGACGTACATCAGACACCCGGCCAGCGCCGCCACCCCCTGAAATGTCCCCGGCTGGAACAGCACCGGCTCCTGCCGCATCAGCACGTCGCGCAGGAGGCCGCCTCCTACCGCGTTTACGACCCCGACCAGCACCACGCCCGGCACGCTGATGCCCGCCACCAGCGCCAGTTGCATGCCCACAACCGCGTACGCCCCCATCCCCAGCGCGTCCGCGATTCCCGCCACCCGCCCCAGCCAGGGCAGACGCTGCACGCCCCGCCCCGCCGCCAGCACCAGAAGCGCCGCCACCGCCACCACCACCAGGTAGACCGGGGTCCGCAGCAGGCGCGGAGGCCCGTCCTGGAGAAACAGACCGTCGCGTAAAAGCCCCCCGCCCGTCGCCGAGACCAGCGCGAGCGCCGTGATGCCGGCGGCGTCATACCCACGGCGCGCGGCCATAAGCGCGCCGGTCACGGCCCACAGGAAGGTCGCGCCGCAGTCCAGGTACAGCGGCACCTCGAAAACCGAATCCAGCGCGGGGAAGGTGGGCATAATCACGCATGATACCGCCCGGGCGACGCCAAGTTCCAGAGCGGCGGGGCGGGGTTTAGGGTGGTGTCCTCAGGGCTATAGAACCGACGGAGACGACCAGCGTGAGACGAAACGATATTAACGATATTCAGGTGCGCGGGTGCTGCTGCGGCATCCCCTTCGGCTGTGGGACGGTGCTGCTCCTGACGGCGGGGGCGGCGCTCTGGCAGTACGCGGGGACTCTCTGGGCCGTCTTCACCGCGGCCGTCGGCGGCTAGCCACCCCGGGATTGCCACCACCTCCAACCACACCGGACCGGGCCCTACCCGGTAAGATGGCTCCCGAAAAAAATCTACGAAAAATCGTTTGAACCCTGTAACAAAGGGACGCGTCTGCCGTAAATATTGTTGAGAGGCACACGAACCCATTCGACGATCACGCGCAACGCTCCCGTTTATGACGGAACAGAGCAGAGGGAGACACTACTCGTGCAATGGACCTCAGGCGATAGCCGCACCTTCTGACAACCGACGGGGCACTGAAATCCCGCCCCCCTGCCTTCACCAGCAAACGCGCCCGCGGCTCAAGGACGAGCCGCGGGCGCGCTGTTTACCCGCCCCCGCTACGCCTGCGCGCCGTCAACCTCAGGAAGATCCTCAATGACGACCGCGCCGCTCTTTTTCACCTGATACAGACGCCGCGCGGGAAGTTCCAGCGCGGTCAGCGCCCCGCCGTAGACCGCCCCGGTGTCGATACCGATCTTGTCCGGCTGCGCGCGCACCGTCTCCATCGGCGTATGCCCGTGGACCACCACCCGTCCCGACGGATCATACGACTGCAAGAAGTCGCCGCGCACCCAGAGGAACGTCTCCGCAGTCTGCTGCTCCAGGGGAACGCCTGGCAGCACGCCCGCGTGGACGAACAGGTAGCGCGCCAGGTCCGGGTCCTCGCACGGCGCCTGCCAGTGCAGTCGGAGCAGCGGGAACAGACGCTCCAGTTCCGGCGGGCAGGGGGTAACAAAGAGTTCCGGCTTGTGGTGCCCGAACGACTCCAGAGCCTCCAGGCCACCGTTGCGAAACCAGTCGTAGGGGTCGTACTCATAGTTCGAGGGCGCGGGGAAGCCAAAGTGCGCCGCCGCCATGTCCTCGTGGTTGCCCCACAGGAGGATTGTCCGCTCCGGCGCGGCGTCGTGCTCTTTCAGAACCCGGCGCACAACTCCCGCAGAATCGGGCCCGCGGTCGATGTAATCCCCGAGAAACACGGTGGTGTCATCCGCCGTGCGCGGGAGGGCCTCCAGCAGGCGCTCCAGCATCCCCATCTCCCCGTGGACATCGCCCACTGCCCAGATACGTCCCATGTACGTCGGATAACTCCTTGTGTTCCGTTTGTCCGTATTCTATCGTTCCTCGACAGCGCCCATTTCGCCCGCCCGCTGCCGCCGTGGACGGAAGCCCCGGCTACCGTTAAGAAGCCCGCCTCCGTGAGCGAAGCTCCGCTTCGTCGGTGCGGGCTGCATGGCACGAGGGGCGGCTACCGCTATGCGGTAGCCGCCCCTCGACATAATGAACTGCGCGCTTCTGCTACGCCTTTTCCGCGGCCAGAGCGGCTTCCAGCGCCTGCTGCGCCTTCTCCGGGTTCGGCTGGAGGGAGGCGATGCGCTGGAGGGCGTCTGCCACGTCATCCGGATAGCGGACGGCGATAATGTTCAGCGCTCCCGCGAAGAACGCACGGTGCGCCGCTTCGTCCGTGAGGACCCGGTCCAGCAGGTAGCCCAGCGCTTCGTCGTGCGCATCCGCGGCGAAGGCGCGCAGGCGAGTGTAGCGCTCCTGCTCCCGCAGTTCGTACATCAGCGCCTCGGCCACCATGGCGACACCGTCCGAATACGGCGGCTCCCAGCGGTACTCCGTCAGCAGAGCCTCCGTCATCTCGCGCAGTTCCGGCTCGGTGTAGCCCGCCGCCTGCATCAGCCACTCGCCCAGCGCAATCTGGTGCTTGCTCTCCTCATAGTTCCAGCGCGTCTGGAACCAGGTGCGGCCACGGCTGGCGCGCAGGATGCGCAGGGAGTGAGTCGTGTAATCCGGCAGGAAGATCTCAGCGCGCAGGGATTCCAGCACCGCCTCCACCAGCTCTTCGGAGGGCTCGGTCTGGACGCGGTCCCACGGTACATCTTCCCACAGGTTCCAGTTCCGGTAGTCCTCCGCGTGCGCGAAGGCAGCGCGAAACAGGGCGTAGAGCTCGTTTTCGGTCGCGCGGTCCAGGCGCGCCGCCGCCGGATCGTGCGCGGGTGCGGGCGGGTTCTCAGCGTTCTCTGCAGGCATGCCCGTATGGTACCGCACTCGCCCGAGAGCAGGCAACGGGCCGAAAGTCCTATTGGCGGGTCAGCAGCGAGAGCAGCGCCTCAGGGGGCCAACTCTTCTGGAGAAACAGTCGGTAGACCTCGCTGAGACACACCGCCGCCCAGAACAGGGTGACGCACGGCGGCTTCGCCCAGCAGCGCCACTCCCGCACCCCCTTGCCCGCTGCAAAGAGATAGAATACGGTCGCCAGGCCGCTCAGCAGGAGCAGGCTGTACTGCCGGAACAGGAGGACCAGGAACGCCGCCTTGCAGAACGTGAACGCCCACCCCTCGTAGCGCCGCCCCTGTTGCTGCCGGTCGTATTCGCTCATCGCTGCGGGCTTCCTTGTTCCACGGCGGCTACCGGGCCATCATCAAGGGGACCGCGCCCGCCTTCGGCTTGCGGCCCCGGTGGAAGACATTGTACTCGCAGAACGAAACTGCCTCGCCGCGCTCATTGACGATCTTCGTGCAGCAGTCCTTGATGCGGTTATGGTCGTAGGTGTGGGCGTCCATAAACGGCTTCACCACCACCCGGAAGATACGCTTCCCCATCTCCTCGGACCGGTTCAGGAGCGGCAGGGCGTCGCGCAGGCCGCCCCGCGCGAAGAGCACGGCGAGGTCGCGCAGGGTCTGCCCCGCCCGCAGGTTCGCCACGTCCGACCACACCCGCCGCGCCGCGCCGCCGAGGATGCCCTGGAACGTGATGCGGTCGGAGAACAGGTCCATATAGCGCGCCACATCCAGGTGGCGCGGGAGCGGCGTGAGCGTGGTCCGGTCCGCGTCCAGCAGGCCGTAGGTGAGGGCGCAGCAGTCCGGGTGCGAGCAGGGCAGGCCCACGAAATCGCGGGGCGTGAGCGCGCCGCCCGTCTGCCGCTCCAGCTCCGCGATCACGCCGGTGAGCGTGAGCCGTCGGGCCGGGTCGAAGGCGTTCTCGTAGCGCCCGTTGTCCATCACCGGCTGGTAGGTCACCCCGTTGATATTATCCAGCGAGAGCGCGAACCGGTAGAGGTCGCCGATCTCGTCCTCGTTTACGCCCGTTTCCACCGTGGGCACCAGGGTCGTGAAGATGCCCGCGTCCCGCGCCCTCTCCAGCGCCCCCCGCTTCTCGCACGTCAGGTCCCGGCCGTAGAGCCGCCGGTGGACGTCCGGCCGGAACGAGCCGAACGAGAAGTACAGCTCCACGCGGTCCCGGTGCCGGGCCAGCAGCGCCACGAGCTCGTCCTTCTGCCACAGGCGCAGGCCGTTGGTGTTCACCAGCACCCGGTTGATGGGGTACGAAAGCGCGAGGTCCAGCACCTCGGCGAAGCGCGGGTGGATGGTGGGCTCGCCCCCGGAGAGCATCAACACGTCGAGGCGGGACTGCTCGCGGAAGAACGCGTCGAGGCGGCGGCGCGCCTCCTCCGGCGTCATGAAGTCGTGCCCGCGGGCGTCCGCGTAGCAGGTCGGGCAGCGCAGGTTGCACGCCTGGGTGATTTCCAGCAGCAGGATACACACCGGCGGCCCGACATGGGCGCCGTCGGACGGACCGCAGATGTCATCCGGCCCGCAGCAGCAGCCGGCGCCGGTTCGGTCGGGGACGTACTGGCGCAGGCGCAGGTACTCGTCCGCGTCCGAGGAGAGGAGGGCGCGGCTTTCGCCGTGTCGCGCGCAGGACTGCCGTATCCACACGCGCCCCGCCTCGGCGTACAGCCGCGCCGGGACCGTGCGCAGGCACTCCGGGCATAGCCCCGTGCTCTCCTCCGACCAGTTCTCGCTTTGCCGAACCGTCATGCGTGCTCGCTCACCCCCACCTTCCCCGGTCACGGACGGACGTTGCTGACGGCGATGCAGCCCACGCACCAGGCCAGCGCCCCGAAGAGCAGGATGCCGATAAAGGCCAGGCCGTAGCCGATGCCGCGCGCGTACACCGGGTAGCTCTTCTTGACCACGAAGTAGATCAGCAGCGCGACGAGGACGCCGACGCCGAAGAGCATAAAGGCCCCGACCACGGTGAGGAGCCCCAGGGTGACATCCAGCCACCGGTGCTTCGTCATCAGGCGCTCGGGCTCCGGCGGCGCCCCCCTCAGAGTCGGGGTGGGCGGCACGGCGGCGCCGCAGTTCGGGCAGAGCGTCACCCCCTCGGGAACGCCCTGGCCGCAGTTCGGGCATCTTCGCAGCGGAACGTCGTTCACGTCAGGGCCTCCCTATCGCCTGCGCCGGCCCTTGCTCCCCCACACCCGCACTGCTGCTGCGGGGCGGCGGCCGCAGCGCCCCGCAGTTCGGGCAGGCGGTGTTTTCGCCTCCTGGGTTCATTGTCGTCACCAGTGGGTCCTCATAAGGCAGACGAATTCGTAAATCAGGAGGGCGCTGCCGACGGGAACGAAGGTCCACGCCATGCCCCTTCCGAACACGGGAAATCGCTTCCCTGCTCGCAGGCAAAGGGCCAACGCCGATGCCCAGGGAAGGAGCAGCGCAAATACCGACCCGAAAAACAGGGTGAGAAATAACAGGAGAAGCATCGCTGCCGCCGCAACGGTCAGGGCAACACCCGTCGCTATTCCGGCGACGATATCGCCGTTCCGCCTCGCGGTCACCAACGGCCCGTCCACGGAGGTATTTCCCCCGATGAGTACGGGAAGCGGTGGCTCATCGATGTGAGCCGGGCTGACCAGCACGGGCGCGGGCGGCAGGGTCGGGCAGAGCGGCACGCCGCCGGGCACCGCTATCGGGCAAGGGAGACACTTTTGCTGTGGAGTTTTTTTTCTATCCATCGTCCGCCTCTCAGTCCGCCTCTCAGAGTCTCAGCCAGGAAAGGCTGACGTCCCACAGGATCAGCGCCAGGATGGTCCACCCGTACGCCCATCCCAGAACGGGATACCTGCCACGGAGGAACACCCACAGCACCGCCGGCATGCCTAAGATGATGAGGCGAGACGCGTATGCGACGGCAGTCCCTCTCACAAAGGTCATGAAGACGCTGAGTAGAAACGGCAGCAGAAGGGCGCCGGTAATACCGAGCGTGATGTCACCGGGACGGGTCCGCATGAACAGGCGCTCGTCCGCGCGGTCGGGACCGGTCAGCACGGGCGCGGGAGGTAGCGACTCCCGGCATTCCGGACAGATGCCGATGAACAGCGCCTCTCGTTCGAGCGACTGACCGCAGTGTGGGCAGGTGGCGGCGGCCTTGCTCATCCGCCGGCCTCCGCGGCCATTGCCGGGGCGGGAACAGCTTCCGGCGCCGCCACCCGCACGCGCTCCCGCGCTACCAGGCGCCAAAGGCCGGTTCCGAAGAAGGCCACGGCGACGAGGCAGGTCCATTGGGCGACGGTCAGTCCCAGGCCCACCGGGTCCGCGGTGCGGTAGAACTCGATGACGAAGCGGGCCGCGGCGTACAGCGCACCCTGCAGGAAAAAGAGGCCGTTCTCGGGCAGCGCCCGCCGCGCCTCCACGGCGACGAGCACCGCGAGGATGGCCGCGCAGACGAGGGAGAGATAGATCTGCGCGGGGTAGCGGCAGGCGCCCTGCGCCTCGACGCACCAGGCGGCGCTGCTCCCCGCGGCCACGGGCCGCCCGAAGCAGCAGCCGCCCAGGAAGCAGCCCCAGCGCCCGACCGCCTCGCCCGCCATCATGCCCACGGCGAAGAGGTCGCCGGTCGGGCGGCGCAAACCGATGTAGCGCTTGTACAGGAAGACCGAGAGGTAGCCACCCGTGACGCCCCCCAGGACGCTCTTACCGGGGGCGCCGGTTGCCAGGTACTGCGCGAGGTTCGCCCCGAGCAGTCCCCCGAGCAGACCGACCACCACCAGCGACCAGACACCCGGGGTGGAGAGGCCGCGCCGGCGCGCCATCAGGGCGAAGGCGCCGACTCCGGTCCCGTAGCCGAGCGCGTAGAGCAGCGACGCGCCCGTGCGCGGCAGGAGGTCCACCAGGAGAGACAGCGGCGGCGGCATGGTAGTTGAGTATAACCCAACTAACCTACTGTCCTATGGGACTATCGTCCCGTTTTCGCCCGAGGAGATGCGTCAAAACACGGGCAGACGCGCGGGAAGACCGCGCGAGAGCAGGGCACGTCCCCCCTGCTCCAGCACCACGGTAGTGCCATCCGGGCCGGTGTGCAGGTAGACCCGGTCGCAGGTGCAGAGCATGAGGAAGAAGCCGTGGCCGAGCGAGCCCGCGGTGGTGAAGCCCGGTTCCAGGGTCGCCCGGTGGAGCTGGTCCAGCGCAATACCCGCGCCGTTATCCCGCACCCAGACCTGCATCGCGCACCGTGCCGGGTCGCTGTAGATCTGGGCGTTCCCCCCGCCCGCGTGAACCACCGCGTTCATGGCCGCCTCGCCCGCGCCGATCATAAGGTCCCGCCACCGCAACTCGGGCATAAAGATCTGGTGGGCGACCTCGCTGATGCCGCGGCGCAGGGTGCGCAGGGTGTCCACCTGTAGGCGCGTCCCCTCCGGGGTGGACGGGGTGGGCAGCGGCTCCGGCAGGTCCTTCTCGGAATCACACAGGCGCAGCCGTCCGTCCGTAACGCTCGCCAGCATGTCGCGCAGGAAGGTGCGCTGGAAGGAGGCGGCCTCCCGCACCCGCGCGAGCAAGCGGGCGTTCTCAGCCAGAATCGCCTCGCGCTCCTCCTCCGCGCGCTTGCGGTCCGTGATGTCCGTGAAGGTGGCCAGCACGCCGATCACGCGGCCCGTTTCCGTGGTGATCTCGCTGGTGCTGCGCATCGCCCAACGCCGCAGTCCGTGGCGCCCTCGCAGTTCCACATCGGTCACCGCGCCCCCCGGCTCCGCCGGGCCGACGAACGTCTCCAGGCGCTGGCCACACATATCCGCCGTAGACAGCCCCAGCATCTCCGACAGGCGCGGGTTGGCGTACTCGATAATGCCCTCTGTGGTCAGGACGCAGATGCCTTCGTTGGCGGTCTCCACCAAGCGCCGGAACCGCGCCTCACTCTCCCGCAGGGCCTGTTCGGTCTGGGTCTGGTCCGTGACGTCCTGCACGAGCGAGAGCACGGAGACCAGAACGCCGCTGTCGTCGCGCAGGGCGGAGTTGTACCAGCGGCAGGTGCGCGCCGCGCCAGCCTTGGTGTAGTTCCGGCTCAGGGAGACGTTCCGATCCTCCCCCTGGAACAGCCGCTTCAGGACCGACCGCACATGGTCCTCGTCCTCCGTACGGGTGAGCCCGAGGGCGCGGATCGGGGTGCCCAGCGCGTCCGCGGCGGTCCACCCGAAGAGCCGTTCGGCCCCCGGCGACCAGAAGGTGATACGCCCGCCCTGGTCCCACTCAATCGCGGCCAGCGGCGAGTTGGTGACGTGGAAGGTGAGGCGGCGCTGAGCGTCGCGCAACGCCCGCTGGGATGCGCTCTGCGTCTCCTGCAGGGCGTCGTAGAACTGGCGCTGCTGCCGCAGGGCCGCCCGGGCGGCGGCGGCATCCCCCTGGGCTCGGCGCGCCTCCTGTACCAAGCGTGCCCGCTCCAGGGCATACGCCCCCTCGCGCCGCAGCGCCTCCGTCCGCGCGCCCCACGCGGCTGTGGCGCGTGGCATCCGGGTAAACGCAAAGCCGGCCACCGCCAGCACCTCATCGCCAATCAGGAGCGGGAACACCAGCAGGGCCGCCAGGCCGCTTCCCTCCCTGAGGCCACGCAGGAGCGGGTATCGCGACAGGACGCGCTCCGACCGGGTATCCAGAAGGACCGTGCAGTGCCGGGTCAGCGCCTCGCAGATGGGGAGCGGCAGGCTGGCCCGGAGGCGCTTCCACTGCGCGCTGATCGTCTCGCTGCAGCCGAAACAGGCCACGCACTCCAGCGACTCGCCGCCGTCCACCGGCACGGCCACGTAGCCAGAGGCCGCGCCGAGCAGGCGCGCCCCCTCCTCAGCGAACGCTTCGGCCGCCTGCGCCGGGGTACACCGCGCGGTTACGGCCCGGAGGGCATCCAGAGAGCGCGCGATGAGGCGCGCGTCCGCGGGAAGCGGCGGCGTATCGGGAGAAGCCGCGGGGGCGAGAGTGTTGTCCTCTTCGTGATTCACAAAACGTCTCCGCCACACGCGCGAGGGGGCTGTTGTCTGTTGATGGGGATACTGCTTCCCACCAATTGGGATTTTCGTCCACCGGGCAGGCTTCCCCCTGACACAAATACCAGTTTCTACTGCGACACGTATTAATGCAGGGGAATGTGCCGTACCCGTTCGAGCGGAAAGACGTCCACATCCACGCCAGCCGCATAGTGCGCGAGGGCGGGAGACGCCGGGTTTGCCACTCCAATCCCTGCGGCCGGAACCAGGGTATTCTCCAGGGACAGGAGGCGCGCAGCCTGCAGGGGATACGGCGTATGGTACACCTGCCCGCGATACAGCGTGCCGCCCCGAAAGGCGTACAGAAGGTATCGCTCCGCCAGGAAGAACTCTAGCGTCCCCGGGCGCGCGGGCGTGGGCGTACCCTCCGGCCGAGCGCGCATGCGGCAGACACCCGGTGTAGGACCGGGCCACAGGCGCTCCGAGCCGTAATCGACGGTCCCGTCATCGTCCTCGCGGCGCAGGTGCATCCGGGCGAAGTGGTAGGGCAGCCGCCAGAGGGCGCGGGCGAGGCGCACGGCGATGGCGTTGGCGGCATCCAGGCTGAAGAACCAGACGCCCGGGTCGCGTCCCTCGAAGTGGACATAGGTGCGGACATTGACTTCGTGGAAGTCGGAAAGGCCGCGCACCGGCGGTGCCCAGACCGGGCGCACCCCGCGCATGGTGAAGGGCACCAGCCCGATGTAGGCCGTCCCCTGCCAGGTATCCAGCGTCAGGCCCGGCGGCAGAAGCGGGGCCAGCGCCTCCGGTTCGACCGGCCAGTGGAAGAAGAACAACTCGCGCCAGGACTGGCGCATCGCGGGACGGCCCGGGGGGCGGCGGGTAGGGGAGATACGGTCCATGAGGTCAGGCGCGGGGACGTCGGGCGCGGGCATGCCGCATTGTACCGGGGGGCGATTTCCGATACCATAGTCCGAGACAGCCAGTGTTCGGAAGGAGCGCCCATGGACCCCGACAAGATCCCATTCTACCTGAAGCACCTGAGCAAGAACGTGGAGAACCGTGTCTCGGATGCTCTGAAGGAGCGACGGGAAAAACAGCGACGTGACGACGAGGACGGGGCGCAACCTCGCGGCACGGGGGCGGGTCTAACCGGAAATCCATCGCGCAGAACGGGGAGCGAGTACATGGAGTTCGAACCGGATTGGGATGAACTGGACCGCAAGGCGGACCTGGTGATCGCCGGATACGCGGTCGTGTCCGCGGCGTGGAACATTCTCCCGCCGCCACTGGACGTCATGGGCGTCACTGCTACCTTCGCCAAGATGGCCACCGAGTTGTCGGGTATCTACCAGGTCATCGTCTCGTCGAAGCGGGCGCGGCAGTTGGGCTGGGCCATCGCCACCACCACCGCCTCAGTGCTGGGCGTCGCCTACGCCGGGTCACGTCTGGTGAAGTTGATCCCCGGCGCGGGCTGGCTGATGTCGTTCCTGCTGCAGGCGCCGGTGGTCGGTGCGGTCGCGTGGGCGGCGGGTGAGGTCCTGAAGGACTACTTCAAGCAGGCGCGCCAGGGCCGGGAGCCGAGCATCCGCAGCCTGCAGGAGTCGTTCGCCAAGACGCTCCACATCAAGCTGAAGAAGGCGAACATCGAGAACGCCGCGGCCCCGAGCACGAACGGAAACGGCGCCGGGGCGGCCAGTGCCGCTCCCGCCGCCGCCGCGCCGGTGACGGTGAGCGACGCCGTGGAGAAGATCGCGAGCCTGCACGAGTTAATGCGCGCCGGCGCCATCACCCCGGAAGAGTTCGAGGCCAAGAAGGCCGAACTGCTCAAGCAGATCTAAACGCCGCCCCCTGCCGCGGATTTGCCGTGGCCGATGAATCCGCGGGTTGTCCCCCAGACGTGGGGGGGCAACCCGCGGCACCCAATGCCCTGCGGCATAACCTTCGTGGTCCCCCCACGTCGGCGCCCTCTTCGCAGCCTCTCCGTAACCCAGCCGCTCCTCCACCCGTTTCTTCCCCATGGAGCGTGCAAGTACCCCACGGAACATCAGAACCATAGCAGGGTGCCTGCTCGGCACGGCCGTAGGAGATGCGCTTGGCCTCCCCGCAGAAGGACTTTCGAAGCGGCGGCAACGGGCGCTGCTCGGGACCGTGGACCAACACCGCCTCCTGTTCGGGCGCGGCCTCGGCTCGGACGATACGGAGCATACTGTCCTGGTGGCACAGGCGCTGACGGCGTCGGCGGGAGAGCCGGAGGCGTTTCGCCGCGCGCTGGCGCGCGGCCTGAGGCGGTGGTTCCTGCTGCTCCCGGCGGGCGTGGGGAAGGCGACAGCCCTCGCGTGCCTGCGCCTGCTCGGTGGCGTTTCGCCGGAGCGTAGCGGCGTCTTCTCCGCCGGAAATGGCCCGGCCATGCGTGCCGCCCTGCTCGGCGTCTGCCACGGCGACGATCTCCCCCACCTGCGCGCCCTCGTCGGCGTCAGCACCCGCGTCACGCACACCGATCCGCAGGCGGAACAGGGCGCCCTCGCCGTCGCTCTCTGCGCCCACCGCTTCGCCCGGGGGCAGACCGACGCCGCGGACTTCGTCGCCGCTCTCGCGGGAGCCCTGGAGGGCGAGGACGCGACCACCCTGCTCGCGCCCGTGCGCCGGATGGCGGCCAGCATCGCGGCGGGCGAGGACACGGAGCGGTTTGCCGAGACACTCGGCTGCGGCGCAGGGGTAAGCGGGTACGTGCTGCACACGGTCCCGGTCGCGCTGCACGCCGCCTTCTCCCACTCCGACGACTTCCGCGCTGCCGTGACGACGGTAATCGCCTGCGGGGGCGATACCGACACCACCGGGGCCATCGTCGGCGGTATCGTCGGAACGGGGGTCGGGGCCGCGGGCATACCTGCTGAGTGGGTAGGCGGGCTGGCGGAGTGGCCGTGCGGGGTGGGTTTCCTCACGCAAACGGCGGAGCGACTGGCGGAGGTTGTGGCGAGTGGCCGGCCGCGGCGCCCGCTCTCCGCACCGCTCCCTGCCCTGTTCTTGCGTAACGTGGGGTTCCTCGCGGTGGTACTGTATCATGGGCTGCGCCGCCTGCTGCCGCCCTACGGCTGAGGAGGACCCTGCTGCCGTGACTCCCGAAAGCCTCTACCTTCGCGGCATTGTGGAGCGCAACGCCGCCCGGATGGTCGCCGACGACCCGAATATCGCCGCGATCCTGCGCGCGATGATGGCGGCACGCGGCGACGACCTGTGGCTGCGCGAGTCGAAGGAAGGGGAATTGACATGTTACGGGCGAGGGGGCCGGGGCGGGTTCCGGTGCGCCGATGCGGCCCATTGCCACCGGGGCCGCCCGGAGGGCGCTTGGCCGAAGGCCCCCAGACGCCCAAGGCCCCCAGACGTGGGTTTTCAACCCGCGGCAAAAACCGCCCCGCGGTTCTGCAGGGACGCGGCAACCCAACCGCCCCCTTGCCCCTTGCTACCCCGCCTTCGGGTTCCGCGGGTTCAGGTGCTTCTCGAAGAGGCGGAAGATACGCTTGTACTCGTCGGCCCAGGAGGACGGCTCGGTGAACCCGTGGTCCTCCACCGGGTAGATGGCTACCTCCCAGTCGTCCTTGCCCAGTTCGATTAGCTTCTGCGCCAGGCGCACTGTGTCCTGGAAGAAGACGTTGCTGTCCTGCATGCCGTGGCAGATTAGCAGACCGCCCTTCAGCCCCTCCGCGAAGTAGATGGGCGACGACCGCTTATACGCCTCGAAGTCGTCCTGCGGCAGCCCGAGAATGCGCGCGGTATAGCCGTGGTTGTAGCGCGAGAAGTCGGTCACGGGGCGCAGAGCCGCGCCGCACGCGAACGTGTCCCCCTCCTTGAACAGAGCCATCAGGGTCAGCAGCCCGCCGTAAGAGCCTCCGTAGACCCCGATGCGCTTCGGGTCGATGCCCTGCGTCGCCGTCAGCCAGCGGGCGGCGTCCACCAGATCGTCCAGATCCTTGCCTCCGCCCATGCTCTTATAGACCGCCGTGCGGCTGTCGCGCCCATAGCCCGCCGAGCCACGATAGTCCACGTCCAGTACCGTGTAGCCCCGCTCCGCCAGGAAGTGGTGGAACATGTACTCCCGCTGGTAGCTCGACCACCCGCGGTGGGCGTTCTGCAGGTAGCCCGCCCCGTGCGCGAAGATCACCGCGGCGCCGTTCGCGGCGGCGGCCCCGGGTGCGGGCGTGAAGAGGCGGGCACGGACGGGAAAGCCATCCCGGTCCGTGATCGTCACCAGCGGGACGTCACGCCATGCGTACCCGAAGAACTCGGGCGCCGGCGAAAGGGTCACGCGCCGGGGTGTGGCCCCCGGCTTGTTGTCCTGCACGTATAGCTCCGGCGGACGATTCGTGTAGGAGTGGATTACCGCGAGGGTCTTCTCGTCCGGCGAGAGCGTCGCCTCGTTGTTACCGGGCATCGCCGTCAGGCGGACCCGCTCACCACCGGCCAACGCCATGCGGTAGAAGTGCCGCTCGCCCGGGTCCACCTCGGAGGAGGTGAAGTACCAGGCGTCCTTCTTCGCTGAGAGTTCCGGCCCGAAGACCTCGAACTTTCCCGCCGTCAGCATCCCGCGCGGCTGCGCTCCGCTGGCGGGCACGACGCCGAGGTGGGCGTACCCCGTCGTCTCCTCGCTGACCACCCACAGCCGCTCACCGTCCGGCATCCAGCCAAAGTCGGCCCAGCCCGGCCCGCCGATCCAGGCGGTGTCGTGCGCGGCGTCGGCGATGGCCGCCTTACCTGTCGCTGTGTCCACCGTAAACACCCAGCGGTCGTGGTAGTCCTCGGCCAGTGCGAGCACGGCGAGCTTCACCGGCCCGTCGGTGCTCTCGTGGAAGCGCGCCTGCAAAAACGAAAGCTCCCGGTCCTTCAACGCGTCGGGCGGCGTCACCCAGGTCGCCTTGCCGGTCTTCACATCCAGCAGGACCAGGCGCGTCTTTCCCTGCGGCTCGCCCACATTCGGCCGGGCGGGCGGCGCGGTGACGTACCCGCTCTCGTTCACAAACGACGGCACGACGCCGCGCTTCGCGGGGGCGCCCTCGGGACGCTCGCTCACCCGCGCCAGCACCAGTGCCCCGTCCGGGGTCAACTGCAACCCGGAGACCGACTGGCGACTGTTCAGGACGAAGGGCTTGCGCCGCTTCTCCTCCTCTACCTTGCGCTTTGCCCGCTCCTCGTCGCGCTTCGCCTCCTGTTCGCGGACCACGCCAAATAGCGCCTTCTCCTGCTCCTGCGCGATCTTCGCCACGCCCTTCGGCTCCGGCGGGTCGCTTGCGTGAGGAGTGGAGCGGATGTCGGTGAGCTGGCGCAGCGGTTTGGAGCCGTCCAGCGCCATGAGGTACAGGTTGCCCCCCCGCTCGAAGGTGATGTGCTTCTCGTCCCGCGTCCACCGCGGCGAGGATTCTCCCTCCTCAGTTTCGGTGAGCCGTCTCCGGCCCGCCACGCCCGCCTCCATCAGGAAAAGGTCACCCTCCGCGGCGTACACCACCCGCCTGCGGTCGCGGGTGAGGTCGCCGCCTCCCGGGCCAGGGGGAACGCTGTCCTTCGCCTCGTCCTCGGTCAGCCGGCGCGGCCTGCCGCTGCCATCCCGCTCGACCACGAACCAGTCCGGGTCCTTGCGGCGCGGCTCGCCTGGTTCCTTCCAGCGGAAGTACACGCGCCGACTGTCCAGGGACCAGCGCACGGAATCCGGCGGCGTACCCGTCAACTCCGGCCCGCGCATGATGTTCTCAATGGTCAGCGCGAAGGGGCGCGCCGCGGGC
>Ga0065721_10049563_pt1 | contig 31485 bp, 28 predicted proteins | sample Mesricmetagenome_FD_59108 | JGI IMG/M metagenome (GOLD analysis project Ga0065721, IMG submission 59108) | Mesophilic microbial community from rice straw/compost enrichment Sample: eDNA_1 v2 (version 2) | ecosystem: Engineered > Solid waste > Grass > Composting > Bioreactor | place: USA: Davis...
TGACCCTTCGATACCTCATACCAGTTCTTGACGCCGACTTAAAGAATCCCGTCACACCCGCGGAGGCGGGTGTCCACGAACTCCGGGCGGCATCCCGGTCCGCGTGGATGCCCGCCTGCGCGGGCATGACGGAATGACTTCACTGGCCATCGCGAACTGGAATCAGGGCGCGCCCTGTGCTGAGGTATCGAAGCATCAGGACGAACGGAATACTTCATTAACAAGCGCAACTTGGAATGAAAGCCTTCACGTGGGCCATGCGGCCCAGCCTCATTCCCGCGCCCGGTTCATCTGCATGGAGAACGTGAACCGGTCGGCCGGGTGGATCGAGACCGAGATCTCGAAGGGCACATCCGACGAGTCCAGGTAGCGGCGCACGATCTTCAGGGCCGGCGAACCAGCCTCGGCGACCAGCGGCTCGCTCAGCGCCTTTGACAGGCTCACCGCGTTGACCTCCTGCTGCACGCAGGCGATGCGGCGGCCGTAGCGCTTCTCGATCAGCGAGCTGATGAGCTCCTGCGGCGACTCGCGCACCAGCGCCGGAACCTCGGTGTAGGAGGCGTCGATGTAGACGTCGGTCCAGCCGATGGGGCGGCTCTTCTTGCCGCCGTCCATGCGCAGGCTGCTGATGCGCAGCCAGCGCGTGCCGCCCGGGCAGCCCAGTTCCTTGGCCAGCGCCAGGTCGGCCACGATCTCCTTGACCTCCCGCACCTGCCGCACGTGCGTAGCGCCGAACTGCGCCAGCTCGTCCACGGTGGCAATGGACTGCGTGAAGCCCGGGGTCGGCCCCGACGCCTCGACCCGCGTACCCACGTTCTTGCGCCGCGAGATCAGCCCCAGCTCCTGCAACTCGTCCAGCGCCTTGCGCACGGTGTAGCGGCTGGCGCCGTAGCGGTCGCACAGCTCGAACTCCGTGGGCAGCAGCGACCCGACCGGAAAGCGCCCCCCGGCAATGCCCTCGGCCAGGTCGCGGGCGAGATCCGTGTGTCTTGTCTTGTTCATGTCCGTCTCCGCGGGCCAGCGTGTTACCACGGGTTTACCCGCATGGTGGTTATGTTCGAACAAACTACAGTGTTTATGTCCGAACATATTGATATGTTCGTTTTTTGGCAACATATTAGCAGGCCCCATGACCTCCTCCTTCGCTTCCGCCGCCAGCACCGTCGTCGACTCGATCCTGTTCCGCGACGCCTTCGGCACGCAGCACATGCGCGACGTCTTTTCCGACCGCGCGCTGATCCAGCGCTACATCGAGGTCGAAGTGGCGCTGGCGCGTGCCGAAGCCCGCTGCGGCGTCATCCCGTCCGAGGCCGCCGAGGTCATCGCGCGCGAGTCGCGGCTGGAGCGCATCGACTTCGACCACATGCGCCACGAGACCGACATCGTGGGCTACCCGATCCTGCCGCTGGTGCACCAGCTGGTGGCGATGTGCGGCGAGGCCGGCCGCTACATCCACTGGGGCGCCACCACGCAGGACATCATGGACACGGCCAACGTGCTGCAGGTGCGCGCGGCCCTCGACATCGTCGAGGCTGACGTCACCGGGCTGCGCCGCATCCTGGCCGAGCTCTCCCGCAAGCATCGGGACACGCCCATGGCCGGGCGCACGCACCTGCAGCAGGCGCTGCCGGTGACCTTCGGCTACAAGACCGCGATCTGGCTGGCGATGTTCGACCGCCACCAGGAGCGCCTGGCCGAGCTGAAGAAGCGCGTGCTGGTGGTGGAGTTCGCCGGCGCCGCCGGCACGCTCGCATCGCTGGGCGCCAAGGGCTTCGAGGTGCAGCAGGCGCTGGCCGAGGAGCTGGGGCTGGATGTGCCCGCAACCACCTGGCACGTGGCGCGCGACGGCTTTGCCGAGACCGTGAACCTGCTGGCGCTCATCACCGGGTCGCTGGGCAAGATCGCGCTGGACATCATGATCATGGCCTCGACCGAGTACGCCGAGGTCTACGAGCCCTTCGTCAAGGGCCGGGGCGCCAGCAGCACCATGCCGCAGAAGCGCAACCCCATCTCCAGCGAGCTGATGCTCGCGGCCTCCAAGGCCGTGCGCCAGCATGCCGGGCTGATGGTGGACGCGATGGTCCAGGACTTCGAGCGCGCCACCGGCCCCTGGCACGCCGAGTGGATCGCGATGCCCGAGAGCTTCATCCTCACCGCGGGCGCGCTGCACCAGGCCAGGTTCGCGCTGGGCGGGCTGATCGTGGACACCGACCGCATGCGCCACAACCTGGGCATCAGCCGCGGCCTGATCGTGGCCGAGGCGGTGATGATGGGCCTGGCGCCGGCCATCGGCCGCCAGCAGGCACACGACGTGGTCTACGACGCCTGCCGCACCGCCAACGACACCGGTTGCTCGCTCTCCGAGGCGCTGGCCGCGCTGCCGGCCGTCACCCGGCACTTCGACCGCGCCGCCATCGACCGCCTGACCGACCCGGCCAACTACCTGGGCCTGGCGCCGCAGATGGTGGACCGCGCGCTGGCGCTGTCCGAGAAGAGCGCCGCCTGAGGCCGGCGCTGGTCCCTGCGGCCCCGTCCGCTCTCATACCAGCTCTTAACGCCGACTTAAAGAATCCCGTCACACCCGCGGAGGCGGGTGTCCACGAACTCCGGGCGGCATCCCGGTCCGCGTGGATGCCCGCCTGCGCGGGCATGACGGAATGACTTCACCGGCAATCGCGAACTGGAATCACACACCCGTCCCCGTTGCGCTCGTGGCCCATGGCAGGGGCCGCAGCGGCCTGCATGCCCCGTTGAGGAGACAACCATGAAGACCATCAAGCTCGCCTGCGCCGCCGTCGCGCTGCTGGGAACGCAGTGGGCCCAGGCCCAGGCCTGGCCTGCCAGGCCGATCACCTGGATCGTGCCCTTTGCCGCCGGCGGCCCCACCGACGCGATGGCGCGAGACATCGCCGACAAGGTGACGAAGCAGATCGGCCAGCAGATCATCATCGAGAACGTCGGCGGCGCCGGCGGCACCATCGGCGCGGGCAAGGCGGCCAAGGCCGCGCCCGACGGCTACACCTTCCTGGTCGGGCACCTGGGCTACATGGGCGCCGCGCCCGCGCTGTACAAGAAGCTCAACTACGACCCGGTCAAGAGCTTCGACCCGGTGTTCCGCTTCCCCGACACGCCGCTGGTGCTGCTGGTGCCCAAGGCATCGCCCTACAAGACAGCGGCGGAGCTCATCGCGGCGGCCAAGGCTCGGCCGGGCAAGCTCAACTTCGGCAATGCCGGCGTGGGATCGAGCTCGCACCTGGTCGCCGCGCTGTTCGCGTCCAAGGCCGGCATCGAGGTCACGCCGGTGCCCTACAAGGGTGTGGCGCCGGCGATGAACGACCTGATTGCCGGCCAGGTGGACGCCATGTTCGACCAGACCAACACGGCGCTGCCGCAAGTGGCCGGCGGGCGGCTCAACGCCATCGCGCTGACCTCGCCGACGTCCATGCCGCAGTACCCGGACGTGCCCCCGCTCACCGACAAGACGCTGCCCGGCTTCGAGGCCTCGACCTGGTACGGCCTGTACGCGCCCAAGGGCACGCCCAAGGTCGTGGTGGGCAAGCTGCACCAGGCATACCTGAAGGCCTTGGGCGACAAGGAATGGACGAAGAAGATGGCCGACCAGGGCATCAAGCTGCTGCCCGAAGCCCAGTACGCGCCGGAGGCGTTCGCGCAGCACACGGCCGCCGAGGTGGAGCGCTGGCGCAAGGTCGCCGCCGCGGCCAACATCCAGCCGGATTGACCCGCCATGGCCGCCATCGCACAGGAGGACCTGGCCTGCAGCATCGCCGAGGCGCTGCAGTTCGTCAGCCACCACCATCCGGCGGACTTCGTGCGGGCGCTGCGCCGCGCCCACGCCACGGAGACGCACCCGCCAGCCCGCGCCGCCATCGAACAGATGCTGATCAACAGCCGTCTCAGCGCCCTCGGCCGCCGGCCGCTGTGCCAGGACACCGGGGTGGCGCAGGTCTTCGTGCGCATGGGTTGCGGCGTGCAGTTCTTCCGTCGTGACGGCACGCCGCCACGCAGCCTGCAGGCGGTCGCCGACGAGGCGGTGCGCCGCGCCTACCGCGATCCCGCCAACCCGCTGCGCGCCACGATGGTCAGCGACCCGCTGGGGCGGCGCCTGAACACCCGCGACAACACGCCGGCCGTCGTCCACTGCGAGCTGGTGGAGGGCAGCGAGTTGGAAATCGTCGTCGTCGCCAAGGGCGGCGGCGGCGACGTGAAAGCGCGCTTTGCCACGCTCAATCCCAGCGACAGCGTTGCCGACTGGGTGCTGCAGCAACTGCCCGGCATGGGCGCAGGCTGGTGCCCGCCCGGTATCCTCGGGCTGGGCATCGGCGGCACGCCGGAGCAGGCCATGCTGCTGGCCAAGCTCTCGCTGTTCGAGCCGATCGACATCCAGGAGCTGCGCACCCGCGGCGCCGGCCATCCCGAGGAGGCACTGCGGCTGGACCTGTACGAGCGCGTCAACGCGCTGGGCATCGGTGCGCAGGGACTCGGCGGCCTGAGCACGGTGCTGGACGTGAAGCTGAAGACGGCGCCGTGCCACGCCGCCACCATCCCCGTGGCCCTGGTCCCGAACTGCGCCGCCACGCGCTACGTGCGGCTGAAACTCGATGGCTCGGGGCCCGCGCGCATCGAGATGCCGTCACCCGCGCTGTGGGACGGCATTCCCGACCGCTTCGACGTGACCGATGCCCTGCGGGTCAACCTGGACCGCCTGGAGCGCGCCGACGTCGCCCGCTGGCGCATCGGCCAGACGCTGCTGCTGTCGGGCAAGGTGCTGACCGCACGCGACGCCGCCCACAAGCGCCTGGTGGAGCTACTGCAGCGCGGCGAGCCGCTGCCCGTGGAGCTGCGCAACCGCGTCATCTACTACGTCGGTCCGGTGGACGCGGTAGGGAACGAGGCGGTCGGGCCGGCCGGGCCGACCACGGCCACGCGCATGGACAAGTTCGTGGAGCCGCTGCTGCAGCACACCGGGTTGCTGGCCATGATCGGCAAGGCCGAGCGGGGAGCAGATGCCATCGCGTCGATCGCCCGCCACGGCGCAGCCTACCTCGCAGCCACGGGCGGCGCGGCGTACCTGCTGTCCAAGGCGATCCGCGGCGCGCGGGTGCTGGCCTTCGAAGACCTCGGCATGGAAGCGATCCACGAATTCGAGCTGGCCGACTTCCCGGTCACGGTCGCCGTGGACAGCACCGGCGAGACGATCCACCGCCACCTGATCTCGCCGGTCTGGCTCAGGCCGGTGTGATACCGGTTCTTGACGCCGACTTAAAGAATCCCGTCACACCCGCGCAGGCGGGTGTCCACGAACTCCAGGCGGCATCCCGGTCCGCGTGGATGCCCGCCTGCGCGGGCATGACGGAATGACTTCACTGGCCATCGCGAACTGGAATGAATCCAAGGGGCACGGCCTTGCCGGATCGCTCAGAAGCGGTGGCGCAGGCCGCAATAGCCCTTATGTGAAGTTGCAGCCGCAACGGCTTGCGGCCGGCAACTCAACCATCGTCGGATCAGGCGCTCAAGTTCAGATGCGATCGCGCGCATCGGGCGCACGCCGGTCCAGAGGGCCAGCGAGAGGCAGCCATCGCGCCTGAAGGCCCGCTCCACCTCCAGCGGCACATGGGTGCGGTCGCCCTCAGGCACGCAGGACACCTCGACCTCGTTGATGCGCCAGCGGTCCGAGCAGGGAGCGGGCCGCGGCGATTGTTCAAAAAGGTGCAGTGTGGCCAGTTGTTTCGCCCTCCCGCGCCGGAGAGCACCACGGCCAGCACGCTCGGCGGCAACGCGCCGGCTTCGCGGCCAGGAGCATTTGCTCCAATGCAATGGCACCTATCTGTTGCCTAAGCAACGTCCAGCACGGTGGTTGCGGCGATCCAGGCGCCGAGTCTTGTCTGCATCTCTTTACGCCTCCAAAGATGCCGTAACCCGTGGAGCCGCGCAGCGTGGCATTGTTCGACCGCGCCACGAACCGACGTGCCGCGCAATCCATGACGACCCTGAGCAAAGAGGCGCGCGAAGAGCGCCCGCCAGGTCTGCTGTACCCAAGCCTGCGAAGCATGCCCCGCGCGTGCCTCGTGCAGGCGTGCCGTTGACCATACGAATGAAACTGCTGACCAAGAATAACCTCTCGGCCTGTTCAATTGCTTGCTCCTTGCTTTTGAGCGCTTGTGGCGGCGGAGAGGATTTCTCCTACGAAAACGCCGCGCAAACGGAAACGGCGTCTGTCGTTGGCACCCATGCCGCGGCTGGGCAACGGGAGTATGCCGCCGAGTTGAAAGCCGATGGGCTGTCCGCCATGGAAATGGATATCGAGGATGATGCGGCGGAAGATTGGTCGATCCGGATCGGTCCGGACGATCTCGCCGGCGAATCATTTCCCATATTGGATCCACTGACTTTCGTGAACGAGCAGGCCGCGGAACCGGTGCCTCTGGATTTCGCCGAAATGAGCGCCGGTGCGACGCGCGAATTTGCCGCCGCCGCGGCGGGCGGTCCGACGGTCAAGTGGAATCCCGGCCATTACGTATTCTTCGGTTCCAAGGCCGGCGATTACGTCATCGACGCCGCCCTGCGCGAAACCGCGGGCATGCCTTTCGTGAAAGGCATCGTGGTGCGCGCCAGCTGGCGCCAGTTGGAGCCACGCAAGGGGCAATACGACTTCTCGCGCGTCGAGCGCTACCTGCAGAAGGCGGCGGCCAAGAACAAGCGCCTGTTCGTGATGCTGAGCACCAAGACGGTCAACGGCGACAAGGCCGTGCCCGACTATCTGCGCACAGCCCAGTACGGCGGCGGCGCGTTCCGCATCGGCACCATCAAGGGCACCCAGGGCGAGAACGTCGCGCTGCACAACGACAACGTGCGCGACCGTCTCATCGCGCTATCACAGGCCCTGGGCCGCCGCTACAACAAGAACAACAATTTCGAAGGCATCATGTTCAACGAAACCGCCTTCGGAAAAATGGTCAAACCACTCAGCGAGGCCCAGAAACAGCGTTTCTTCTCCAACCTGGCCCGGGTGGATACCGCGACGCGCAATGCATTTCCCAACAGCGTGGTGATTCAGTTCATGAATTACCCCGCCAATTTCATGCCTGCGCTGTTTGAGAACATGAAGAAAAACGGCGTGGGCATGGGCGGCCCGGACGTTTTCATCAACGATCCGAACCTGAACCGTTCCGCCTACGGCTTCAACCCGAAGGCAACCGGCACCATTCCGATCGGCATGAAGGTGGAAACGGATTCCTATGACGCGGTGCGCCACGGCGGCCCCTACAACCCGCCCGACGTGCGCGATATCTACCGCTTTGGCCGCGACAAGCTGCATGCCAATTACCTGTTCTGGTTCCGCTATACCGCCCGTCACAATCCCTGGGCCGACGTGCTGAAAATGTTCAAGGGCGAGGCTTTCTCATCGGGCAGTTCCGGCGGCCTCAAGAACGGCTGTCCCTCGACCTTCGCCAAGTGCACGCCCAAACTCTGAGCCTGAGTGGACGACGAGACTGGTGCCGTGCCACGCCATCGTGGCGCGGCATCAGCGCGGGTGAGCCGGCAACCTGATGTCAGGCCACGGGGGCGGGCGCTTCTCGCGCTTGGGCCGCCGCAGCGGCCCGAAACACCGACTCCGCCTCGTCGCGGTAGCAGTCCTGCGCGATGTCGTGGCTCAGCGCCGCCGCGGCATGCGGCGGCACCGCCGGCACCACGTGCAGCAAGGTGTATCCGTCTCACTTCCTGGCGCGGATCTGCTCCAGCTCGGTGAACATGGCCTTGGCGGTGGCCTCGCCGAATTCCTTGCTGAACTTGGCCACCACCGGCTGCAGCTTCTCCTTCATGCGCGCCTGCTCGGCCGCCGGCAGCTCCGTCACCTGCATGCCCTGCTTCTTCAGCTCCGCCAGGGCCTGCTCGCTGAAGGCCCGGATGGTCTTGCGCTCGAACACGGTGGCCTCGCGCGCCGCCTCCTGCACGGCCTTCTTCTCGTCGGCCGTGAAGCCATCCCAGGTCTTCTTGGACAACAGCAGCACCCAGGCGCTGTAGATGTGCTTGTCCAGCACCGTGTGCTTCTGCACCTCGTAGAACTTGCTGGCGAGGATGGTGGCCAGCGGGTTCTCCTGCCCGTCCACCGCCTTCTGCTCCATCGCCGAGTACAGCTCGGTGAAGGGCATGGGCACGGCGTTGGCGCCCAGCGTGTTGAAGGTGTCGATGAACAACGGGTTCTGGACCACGCGCACCTTGAGGCCCGAGAAGTCGTCGGCCTTGTTGATGGGCTTGCGGCTGTTGCTCACATGCCGGAAGCCGTTTTCCCAGAAGGCCAGGCCGATCAGGCCCTTCTCCGGCAGCTTCTCCAGCAGCTTCTGGCCGAAGGGGCCATCCAGCAGCGCATCGGCTTCCTTCTCGTTCTGGATCACCAGTGGCAGGTTGATGACACCGAAGTCCTTGACCAGGCTGACCAGCGTCGAGCTGTCCGGCACCACCATTTCCTGCATGCCGCCGCGCAGCGCGGAGATCATCGTCACATCGTTGCCCAGCGCGCCGCTGGCATACAGCTTGACCGTCAGCTTGCCGCCGGTCTTGTGCGACAGGATTTCGCCGAACTTCTTGACCGCCACGCCCTGGGGATGGTCGTCACTGAGGCCGATGCCGACCTTCAGGACCTTCTGTGCCGTGGCGGGAGCCGCCAGTGCGGACAGCAGGGCGGCGGCAACGAGTAGCGAGCGGGTTTTCATTCGAGATTCCTGCAGAGGTGAGAGAAACGAACCGGACCAGCGGCCGAGGCCGAGGGCCGGAAGAGTCAGGCAGCGGGATCGGCCTGCAAGCCGTGGCGGATGGGCGCCTGTCGCCCGCTCCTGCTGGCGGCCATGCCCGTCGGCACGATCGATGCAATCGTTGGATAGCGCTGTCCCAGAAAGCCAAAAAAATGAAGCGGACTTCTCTTCCGCTTCGCATGCGCTGCCCTGCTTCCCCAGGCAAGATGACACCAGAGTGTCCTTGCTGTGGGATAGCGCTATCCTAAAACACGGGACGCCGGAACCCTTACCCGTAATTACCCTGGGTACGGACCAGTCGTTCCTCGATCCGGTCACGCCTGGCGTGCGAGCCCGGCCACGCGGCGCTGCGCGGGCCGGCCCGCCTCAGGACATGTGCGCGATGCGCTCCAGCTCCGAGCGCAGCAGGCGCACCAGAGCCGGGTCGTAGGTCTGCAGCAGGCGGTCCGCCACGGGTTGCGTGGCCTGGCGCATACGGGCCTGTTCCGCGGCGGAAACCTCGTTGACCTGCATGCCCGCGGCCTTGAGGTCTTCCATGGCCTTGCGCGCCTGGTCGCGGCTGACCTGGCGCTGGTAGTCGCGGGCTTCCAGGGCGGCGCCCTGCAGCAGCTTGCGCTCGTCGGCCGACAGCTTGTCCCAGAACTTCTTGCTCACCAGGACCACCACCACGCCATAGGCATGGCCGGTGTTGCTGGCGTACTTCTGCACTTCGTAGAGCTTGGCCGAGCGCGCCACCAGCAGCGGGTTCTCCTGCGCGTCCAGGGCCTTGCTTTCCAGCGCACCGTAGACCTCGCCGAAGGACATGGGCACCGGGTTGGCGTTCAGGGCCTTGAACACGTCGATGAAGACCGGGCTCTGCTGCACGCGGATCTTCAGGCCCTGCAGGTCCTCCAGGCGCCGGATGGGATGGCGGCTGTTGGTCACGTGGCGCAGGCCGTTCTCCCAGATCGCCAGGCCCACCAGGCCCTTCTCCGGCAGCTTGGCCAGCAGGGCCTGGCCGAAGGGACCGTCCATCAGGGCGTCGGCCTGCGCCGAGGTGCGGATGAGGAAGGGCAGGTCCAGCAGCGTGAATTCGCGGACGACGCCCGCCAGCGACGCGGTGCTCGGGACGAACATCTCCTGCACGCCCCCGACCAGGGCCGACTGCTGCTGCAGCTCGGGACCCAGTTGCAGCGCCGGGTAGTCCTTCACCTTCAGCTTGCCGCCGCTCTTGGCCGCGACGATTTCGACGAATTTCCTCGCGCCCAGGCTGATGGGATGGTCGGCCGGGACGGTGGTGCCGATGCGGATGGTGCGTTCCTCGATGCCCTGGGCCTGGGCCCCGGCGCCCAGCAGCAGCGCGGCCGCGGTGAGCGCGGTGCGGCGCGTGATCCCGGAATTGTTCACGGTGTATTTCCTGGTGTGACGTCAGACAACCGGAGATTCTAGAGTTCGCCCCGCGCCGGCCTCCCGCCGCCCGGGCGCTCCAAGGCTGCGGTGAAATCTCGCCTTTTGGCCAAGCTTGACCCATGCCCCACCTGACCCGACGCCGGCTTGCGCTGGCGCTTGGCGGCCTGCCGCTGCTGACCGCCCTGCCCGGTACCGCCCGCGACCTGACCGAAGCGCCCCAGGACGCGCTGTCCCGCGCCCTGCCCGCCATCGAGCGGCGCCTGGACGCGCGGCTGGGCGTGCACGTGCTGGACACGCAGACCGGACGCCAGTGGGCGCACCGGGCCCACGAGCGCTTCCCGATGTGCAGCACCTTCAAGCTGCTGGCCTGCGCCGCCGTGCTGGCGCGCGTGGACGCGGGCGCCGAGGACCTGGACCGGCGCATCCGTTTCGGAGCCGGTGATCTCGTCACCTACTCGCCGGTGACGGGGCCGCATGCCGATGGCGCCGGCCTGCGCCTGGCCGAGCTGTGCGAGGCGGCGATGACGCACAGCGACAACACGGCGGCCAACCTGATCCTGCGCAGCCTGGGCGGGCCGGCCGCGGTCACGGCCTTCGCGCGCTCGCTGGGGGACGGCACGACCCGGCTCGACCGCTGGGAGACGGCACTGAACGAGGCCCGGCCCGGCGATGCGCGCGACACCACGAGCCCGGCGGCCATGGGCGGGAACCTGCACGCCCTGCTGCTGGGCCGGCACCTGGGCAGCGCCTCGCGCGAGCAGCTCACGCGCTGGCTGCTGGACAACCGCACCGGCGATGCGCGGCTGCGCGCCGGGCTGCCCGCGGCCTGGCGCATCGGCGACAAGACCGGCAGCGGCGACTTCGGCACCGCCAACGACGTGGCGGTGATCTGGCCGCCCGGCCGCGCCCCCGTGATCGCCAGCGTCTACATCACGCAGGCCGGCGCGTCCTTCGAGGCGCGCAACGCGGCGATCGCCGACATCGCCAGGCAACTGCCGGAAGTGCTCATGGGCTGATGCCCGCCGCAGCCGGCGCGAAGGCCGGTGCACGGACAATACCGGCCCCGCACCCCTTGCCGCTGCCGTGCGGCCTGCTCCCATGTCCTTTGCTTCCCTGGGCCTGTGTCCCTCTCTCGTCCGTGCCGCGCAGGAGCGTGGCTACGCGGTGCCCACGCCGATCCAGGCCAGCGCCATACCGGCCGTGCTCCAGGGACGCGACCTGCAGGCGCAGGCCCACACCGGCTCGGGCAAGACGGCGGCCTTCGCCCTGCCCCTGCTGCAGCAGCTGGAGCAGCGCAGCCCGCCCGGACCGCGCCGGCTGCACGGGCTGGTGCTGGTGCCCACGCGCGAGCTGGCGGTCCAGGTCGGCGCGGTGCTGCGCGAGCTGTCCCACGGCCTGCGCACGGCGCCGCGCGTCGCTGTGCTGTTCGGCGGCGTCTCCATCAACCCGCAGCTGATGGGCCTGCGCGGCGGCGCCGACGTCGTGGTGGCCACGCCCGGGCGGCTGCTGGACGTGGTGGCGCACAACGCGCTGAAGCTGGCCGACGTGCGGACGCTGGTGCTCGACGAGGCCGACCGGCTGCTCGACCTGGGCTTCGCGGACGAGCTGGCGCGCATCCTGGCGCTGCTGCCGCCGCGGCGGCAGAACCTGTGCTTCAGCGCCACCTTTCCCCACGCGGTCCAGGCGCTGGCGGGACAGCTGCTGCACGAGCCGCAACGCATCGAGCTGCCGCCGGAGCCCGAGGCCCGGCCCGACATCGAACAGTACGCGCTGGAGGTGGACGAGGCGCGCCGCACCGCGCTGCTGCGCCATCTGATCACCCAGGAGCGGTGGCCGCGGCTGCTGGTGTTCGTGGCCACGCAGTACGCCACCGGCCACGTGGCCGAGAAGCTGCAGCGCGCCGGCATCGCCGCGGCGGCGTTGCACGGGCAACTGGCTCAGGGCACCCGGCGCGCGGTGCTCGCCGACTTCCAGGCCGGCCGGCTGCAGGTGCTGGTGGCCACCGACCTGGCGGCGCGCGGACTGGACATCGCCGGGCTGCCGGCGGTGCTGAACTACGACCTGCCCCGCTCGGCGGCCGATTACACGCACCGCATCGGCCGCACCGGCCGCGCGGGCGCGCCTGGCTTGGCCATCAGCTTCGTGACGCCGGAATCCGACGCCCATTTCAAGCTCATCGAGAAGCGCCAGCAGCTGCGCGTGCCGCGCGAACGCGTCGCCGGCTTCGAGCCGGTGACACAGCCGCCAGCCGCCGCCGCGGCGGCGCCCGATGGCGGCGGCATCAAGGGCCGGCGCAAGAGCAAGAAGGACAAGGCCCGCGAAGCAGCAGCAGCGGCCCAGGCGCCGAAGCGCTAGCCCGCGCGCCGGGCGGGATCAACTCAATGATCCCGCCGATGGCTTGCATGCCTCCAGGCCGCCTGCGGGCTGACCTGCAGCTCCTGCTCCTCGCTGATCGCGAGCTGCAGATCGTCGCCGACGTGCAGCAGGGCGTTGTGCCATTCCAGCGGCAGCTTCAACCCGTCGGCGTGATGCTCGGCGCTGTCCTTCAGCACGTCGGCCGCGAAGGGCGTGGTGTGGAAGAAGTTCGTTTGCTGAACCGGGTGGCCGTCCTCGTCCAGCACGAACAGGACCACGCAGAGCAGGAAGGCTTCGCCGTGGCCGGGCCCCCGGGGCCTGTCGGCCTGGGGCACCTCGCGCAGCGCCAGGCAGCGCCAGGCTTGCACGCGCACGCCGGGCGCCAGATCGCCGATCACGCGACTGCTGTTTTCGACCACGACGGCCTCCAGCAGCGGTAGCTCGCGCCGGATGCTCGCGGCTCCGCCAGCCGTCTCCAGCCGGGCGGCCACGGCTGGCGCCGAGAAGGCCAGGGCGCTGCAGCCCGCATTGAGGGCTTCCTGCAGGACCGGGATGTAGTGCCCCAGCAGCCAGCGCTGCCAGCGCGAAGCGAGCTGTTCGCCGGGGCCGCCTTCCCCGCCGAGCGGGCCGGGCAGCGCCGCGCCCATCTCATCGACCGTCGCGAATCCGAGCAGAACCTCGCCGCTGGGCCTGACGGCCACCGCGACACCGTGGCGCCAGCCGTACTGGATCGCCTCCTCGTCCACCGCCTGCGCCTGCATGGCCTTGAGCGCCGTGGCCAGCTCCTCGCCGGGATGGCAGGCATCGAGCTCGTGCTTGTCCTGCTGCGCCAGCGCGAACAGCACGCCCTCGTACCCGGCGCTGCCGAAGGCGGACGATGCATCCTCATCCTTCGGCTCCTGGGCGTCCGCCGCATCGGCACGCCGCAGCGGGACCAGGGCGACTTCCTTGATGTCGCTGCTCGCGACGCCCAGGGCATCGGCCAGCGCCTCAAGGAGCGCCGGGCTGGAAGGCCGGTACGCGGCGTCGGCAAACACGCTCCCGAACGGATCGGACTCCGGGCCCTGGTGCTCGAAGTGGGCGCGAAAGAACGGCAGGCACAGCGACACCGAGTCGGTCTCGTCGTACAGGCCCGTTGCGAACGCGGCGGTGTCGTTCGACTTGTCCGTGGCGTGGAAGCAGTCCGCCAGGGTCATCCAGGGCGTCCGGACCTCACCCTTCCCGGGAGGCGCGGGCAGCACGCGGCCGAGGTAGGCACGCAGCTCTTCGAGCTCCAGCCGAATGTCCTCGTCATGTAGGAAGGACTCGGTGCTCATGAGCCCGTCGGCCAAGGCCAGCACATGACCGGCCTGCGCCAGCGCGCGGCGTTCCGCCCGGGCCGGGTACAGCGCTTCCACCAGCGTGCGGCCCACCTTCGCCGCCTGCTTCCGGTCCAGGAGCGCTGGTGAAGCGACCGGGCGCTTCAAATCGACGACCAGGCCCCAGGCTTCCACGCGCGGCGCCAGCGCCTGTCTGCCCAGTCCCACCGGGAGCACCGCAGCCGCGGTACTGCGGCGGGCTCGGGTTTGCGGGGCGGGCTTGTCTTGAGAATCGTCGCTCATGAGGTCGTGGGCAGCTGCCGCGGGCTCGCTGTCCCGCTGCTGCCTTCTGAAGATAGACCCGCACTATCGCACCGCAGCAAGGCACTGCCGCCCGCCGCCCACTGCGGAGGCCGGGCGCGCCCACAATCGGCCATCGTCTTTGCAAGCCGAACGACATGCCGCACAACGCCGAGATGCCCCCCTCCTCCGCGGCGTTGCCGCCCCTGCTGCCCCGCAGCGCCAGTGCGCTGGTGCTGCTGGAGCACGTCAACCTCACGCAGCCCGATCAGCAGCTCGCCACGCTGTTCTACGTGGTGGGCCTGGGCTTCACCCGGGACCCGTTCCTGATGGTCGGGCTCGACAACATGTGGATCAACATCGGCCGCACCCAGATGCACCTGCCGACGCGGCGCACGCCGCAGCGGCTGCGCGGGTGCATCGGCCTGACGGTGCCGTGGCAACGGGCGCTGCCAGCCCGGCTGGCGCCGCTGCGCCCGCTGCTGGCGCACACGTCCTTCGACTTCCGCGAGGCAGGCGAGCTGCTGGAACTGCGCTGCCCTTGGGGCAACGTGTTCAAGGTCCATGCCGCGGCGCCCGGCGAGACGCTGCCGGGCCTGGCGTATGTAGCGCTGGACGTGCCCCCCGGCACGGCGGCGGGCATCGGCCGCTTCTACACCGAGCTGCTGGGCGCGCCGGCCACCTTGCTGGCGCTGGGCGGCGGACTGCACCAGGCCGTGGTGCCGTTGGCCAGCGGGCAGTCGCTGCGCTTCGCCGAGACGCGCTCCAGCCTGCCGCCCTACGACGGGCACCACGTGCAGCTCTACCTCGACCGCCCCGAGGAAGCGCACCGCCGGCTCGGATCACGCGGCCTGCTGCAACGCGACCGGGGCCCGCAGGACTGGCGCTTCACCCAGCTCGTGGACCCGGCCGATGGCCGGCTGCTGTACGAGCTGGAGCACGAGATGCGGGGTCGCAGTCACCCCCTGTACGGCCGGCGCCTGGTCAACCGCAACCCGGCGCAGCAGCAGTCGAGCTACCGGCCGGGCGAGGACGAGCTGCCGGACGGGCCGCGCTGAGCGCGACCCCGGCCGCCGGTCAGACCACCGTCGCCTTGTCCAGCAGCGCCTTGCGCGCCTGAGCCAGTTGCTCGACCGCGGCCACCACGGCCTGCGACGCGCTCTTGTAGCCGGCCACGACGGGCGCCAGCGACTGCTTCGCCACGCTGTCCTGCAGCAGCGTGTCCAGGAACTGCGCGCATTGCGTGTCGAGCAGCTTCACCGCCTTGACCACGAATTCATCGGCCTGCTGCGTGGCCTGGATGAAGCCCGCCGCGGCGGTGCGCGCATCGGGCGTGGCGGTGCCGGCGCCCAGGGGCGCCTGGAACAGCTGGACCTGCTGCTTGAAGAAGGTGGCGCTGAGCTCGCCCCACTGCTTGGCGGCTTCCTGCGCGTGGGTGATGTAGTCGTTCATTGAAGGCTCCTTGTTCGAGGTGAAGGCGTGGCCGGTATGCACACGCCCGGTTGCTGAGAACCTTGACGGTGCGCCAAGCCCGCCCGGGCGCCGCAAGGGCCCGGGCTGAACATCGACGCAGACGGGAGGGGAAGGCGGGACGCGCCGCCTCAGTGGGCTTCAGCGGCCCAGCGCATCACGGCCGCGATGCCGCCGGCCGCGAAGCGCTCGCGCAACTGGAAGATTTCCTGCTTGGCTTGCGCCAGCGACAGTTCGCCGCGCGCGGCGCGCTGTTCCAGGTCGGCCATCGCCACCGCGTACTCGGGTGGCGGACCGTCGGCAATCGTGATGGCAGAGGCTTGAGTAGTCATGGTGTTGCCGCAATCCGGGTTGGTGATCCTGTAGCCGGTACACACGCTGGCGTCTCGCCGGCGTTTCGAGGACGAGTTTGCTGCATTGCAGCAAACCTTGTTCCAGCCGGATGGGCAAGTCGGTTGCCGGCGCATCAGAGATGCCATGGGCTGGGACGTGCGCCGCCATCGCCACCATGCCTCTTGAAATCCACCCGGCGGCCTCCACATCGGCCCTTCCTTTCCGCCAGACAGACGCATGAGCTCGCGCAACGACACCTCCAAGACCAGTATTTCCAGTGACGGCCTGCGGTACACGGCCAAGAAGCCGGGTTCCGCCTTCGGCTCGCCGGTCCTGGGCAGCAACTCCGCCACGATGTCGTGCTTCAAGTGCGGCCGCCACAAGCCCCTGTCGGAGCTGGTGAGCAAGAAGATCCTGGGGCGCAACGAGAAGGTTTGCGCCGTGAGCTGCAAGTGAAGCCCTGAATCTCCGGCGAGCGCGGACCGCTCCCAGCCATGAAAAAGACAAACCCCGGTCAGCCCGGGGTTTGCAGCATCTGGAGGCGATCAGCCGGAAAGCTGTCTCAGGCCAGCAGCGTCGCGGCGTGGTGGCGCAGGTGGTCTTCCACGAAGCTGGCGATGAAGTAATAGCCGTGGTCGTAGCCCGCATGCCGGCGCAACGTCAGCGGCTGGCCGGCCTCGGCGCAGGCCTGCTCGAACAGGTGCGGATGCAACTGCTCCGCCAGGAACTTGTCGGCCAGCCCCTGGTCGATGAGCAGCGGCGGCAGCTTCGCGCCGGCCTTGACCAGCTCGGTGGCGTCGTGCTCCGCCCAGGCCGCGCGGTCCTCGCCCAGGTAGCCCGAGAAGGCCTTGACGCCCCAGGGGCACTGCGTCGGCGCCGCGATCGGCGCGAAGGCCGAAACGCTCTGGTACAGCCCCGGATGCCGCAGCGCCAGCGTGAGCGCGCCGTGCCCGCCCATGGAGTGGCCGAAGATGCCCACGCGGTCCGAGCGCGCCGGGAACTTGGCCATTACTAACTCGCGCAGCTCCCGCGTCACCCAGCTCTCCATGCGGAAGCGCTCGGCCCAGGGCTCCTGCGTGGCATCGAGGTAGAAGCCCGCGCCGTGGCCGAAGTCCCAGGCCGCGTCGGCGCCCTCGATGCCCGTGTCGCGCGGGCTGGTGTCGGGCGTGACCAGCATCAGCCCCAGCTCCGCCGCCACGCGCTGCGCGCCGGCCTTGATGGCGAAGGTTTCCTCCGTGCAGGTCAGGCCCGCCAGGTAGAACAGCACCGGCACCGGGCCCTGCGCCGCCTGCGGCGGCACGTACACGCCGAACTTCATCGGCAGCCCGATACCTGCCGAGTCGTGCTTGTAGAAGCCCTGGGTGCCGCCGAAGCAGCCGTGCTCGCTCAGCGCCTGCATGTTCAGAACTCCACGACGGAGCGGATCGACTCGCCGCGCTTCATCAGCTCGAAGCCCTCGTTGATGCGCTCCAGCGGCAGCTTGTGGGTGATGAGGCTGTCGATGTCGATCTTGCCTTCCATGTACCAGTCCACGATCTTGGGCACGTCGGTGCGCCCGCGCGCGCCGCCGAAGGCCGAGCCTTCCCACTTGCGGCCGGTGACGAGCTGGAAGGGCCGCGTGGAGATCTCCGCGCCGGCCTCGGCCACGCCGATGATGATGCTGCGGCCCCAGCCCTTGTGCGTGCACTCCAGCGCCTGGCGCATGGTGGTGGTGTTGCCGATGCACTCGAAACTGTAGTCGGCGCCGCCATCGGTGAGCTGGACGATGGCGTCCACCACGTTGCCCACCTCCTTCGGGTTGACGAAGTGCGTCATGCCGAATTGGCGCGCCATGGCTTCGCGCGCGGGGTTGAGGTCCACGCCGATGATCTTGTCGGCGCCCACCATGCGCGCGCCCTGGATCACGTTCAGGCCGATGCCGCCCAGCCCGAACACCACCACGTTGGCGCCGGCCTCCACCTTGGCGTTGAAGATCACGGCGCCGATGCCGGTGGTGACGCCGCAACCGATGTAGCAGACCTTGTCGAAGGGCGCGTCCGGGCGGATCTTCGCCAGCGCGATCTCGGGCACGACGATGTGGTTGGCGAAGGTCGAGGTGCCCATGTAGTGCAGGATGGGCTTGCCGTCGAGGGAGAAGCGGCTCGTGCCGTCGGGCATCAGCCCCTTGCCCTGGGTCGAGCGGATGGCCTGGCACAGGTTCGTCTTGCGCGAGAGGCAGAACTTGCACTGCCGGCACTCCGGCGTGTAGAGCGGGATGACGTGGTCGCCCGGCTTCAAGCTGGTCACGCCCGCACCCACCTCCAGCACCACGCCGGCACCCTCGTGGCCGAGGATGGCGGGAAACAGCCCCTCGGGGTCGGCGCCCGAGAGCGTGTAGTAGTCGGTGTGGCAGATGCCGGTGGCCTTCACCTCCACCAACACCTCGCCGGCGCGCGGCCCTTCCAGGTCCACCGTTTCGATGGTCAACGGTTCACCGGCCTTCCAGGCCACGGCTGCACGGGTCTTCATGAGCTTGCTCTCCTTGTCTTGATGGGCTCGCGCGGCACAGGCAGGGCAACCCTCGGGATCGCCGCATCGCCTCCCACCGCCCGCGCGATGGCATCGCGATTGTGTGGAGGCGCTGAGCTGCAGTAAATGGAAGAAACGCGACTTTAGAATTCCAGGAATAGGAATGATCGACCGCGAGAGCGACTGCTCGGGAAGCTTCCACAGCATGGGCTGGATGTGCTGAATCAACTCGAACTGCTGCGCGTCTTCCAGGTGGCCGCGGAGTGCACGAGCTTTCGCGAGGCGGCCCTGCGCCTGGGCGCCTCGCCGCAGACCGTCACCCGCGCCGTCAAGGAACTGGAGGACCACTTCGGTGAGCTGCTGTTCCACCGCAGCACGCGGCAGGTGCGCATCACCGCTTTCGGCGAGGAGTTACTCGCGCGCTCGCGCCCGCTGCTGGCGGAGATGCAGGCGCTGTTCAGCACGCCGGCCCAGGCGCCGGAAACCCAGCTCTCGGGCCGGGTGCGCATCACGGGGCCGCGCATCCTGGGCCGCGGCTGCCTCGTGCCCGCGCTGACCCGGCTGGCCGCGGCGCATCCGGCGATCACGCTGGACTTGCGGCTGTCGGACGTGTTCGCCGACGTGGTGGACGAGCGCATCGACGTCGGCGTGCGCATTGGTTTCCTGCGCGACAGCCGCTTGGTCGCGCGCAAGGCCGGCGAGGTGGCGTTCTCGCTGGTGGCCACGCCGGAGCTGGTGGCGCGGCTGGGTGCGCCGCGGCGGGTCGAGGACCTGGTGTCGCTGCCGGTGACGGCGCTGCTGGACCCCAACACTGGCCGCATCTGGAGCTGGTACTTCGCCGAAGGGCGCCAGTTCACGCCCGAGGCCCGCACCTTCGTCACCGACGACCCGGACGCGGAGCTGGGCGCGATCCTCGCGGGCCTGGCTTTCGGCCAGGTGCCGGACTACCTGGCCGCGCCGCTGGTGCGCGAAGGCCGGCTGGTGGAGCTGATGCGCGACCAGGCGCCCACGCCCTGGGACATCTACGTCTACCGCCCGCAGCGCGGCCCGGTGCCGGCCCGTGTGAGGCTGGTGTTCGACCACATCGTGAGCGCCGTCGCCGAGCACCAGCGGGCGCTGCACGGCCATTGAGCGGCGAATGCCAGGCGCTGCGAGCCTCGGACGGCCCACCATGGCGACACCTGACGACACCTGTTGAAACCCGAGACGCCCCATGCCGCACCTGCCTCCAGCCGCCTCCCAGACGCACGCTCCGCTCGCCGACCGGCCCGCGGCCTTCGACCTGCAGGCGCTCCAGCGCGGCGAGCCGGTGCTGTGGGCGGCGTCCGCGCCGGCACACGCGCTCCCGCCGCAGGACGGCGCCGGCATCAGCCCGCTCGAGGTCGAGGCCACCGTGGCGCGTTGGCGCCGCTTCGCGCCGCTGCTGGAGCGGCTGTTTCCCGAGCTGCAGGCGCAGCACGGCGTCATCGAGTCCGAGCTGCTGCCGGTTCCCGGGCTGCAGCACGCGCTCGGCATGGCGCGGGACTTCGGCACCCTGCTGGTGAAGGCGGACCACAGCCTGCCGATTGCCGGCTCGGTCAAGGCGCGCGGCGGCATCCACGAGGTGCTGGAGCACGCGGAGACGCTGGCCCTGCGCCACGGCCTGCTGACGCTGGATGGCGACTACCGCGTGCTGGCCGAGGCACCGGCGCGCGCGTTGTTTGCTCAACACCAAGTAGCGGTGGGCTCCACCGGCAACCTGGGCCTGGCCATCGGTGTGATGGCCTCCGCGCTGGGCTTCCGCGCCGTGGTGCACATGTCGGCCGACGCCAAGGACTGGAAGAAGGCGCGGCTGCGCGTGCGTGGCGTGGAGGTGGTGGAGCACGCCGGCGACTACGCCGAGGCCGTGGCCGCGGGGCGCCGCGCGGCGCAGGCCGATCCGGCTTGCCACTTCGTGGACGACGAGCGCTCGCGCTCGCTGCTCCTGGGCTATGCCGCCGCCGCGCCACACCTGGCACGGCAACTGGCCTCCCTGGGCCGGCGCGTGGACGCGCAACACCCGCTGTTCGTGTACCTGCCGTGCGGCGTGGGCGGGGCGCCGGGCGGCATCGCCTTCGGGCTGGCGCAGCTCTTCGAAGCGCACGTGCACTGCTTCTTTGCCGAGCCCACGCGCGCACCGTGCTTCCTGCTGCAGATGCTGGCCGGCACGCCGGGCTTCGAGTTCCTGGGCAACAACCCGTCCGTCTATGACGTGGGCCTGGACAACCGCACCGAGGCCGACGGGCTGGCCGTGCCGCGCGCCTCCGAGCTCGCGGCTGCGGTGGCGGGCCCGCTGCTGGGCGGGGTCTACACCGTCGAGGACGAGGCGCTGTTCAGGCTGCTGCACGCCGCGGCCGTCAACGAGGCGCTGCGCATCGAGCCCTCGGCCGCGGCCGGCTTCGCTGGGCCCGCAATGCTGCGCGACACCGCCGCGGGCCGGGCCTACATCGAGCGCCACGGCCTGCGGCCGCACATGGCCGAGGCCACGCACATCGCCTGGACCACCGGGGGCCTGTTCGTGCCCCAGGACGAATACGAGCGCTTCCTGGCCCGCGGCCGGGACGCCGGCTGCCGCTGATGCGCCAGACTGCCCGGCGCGCCCACATCACAGCCGATTGAAAGGCCCCTCGCACATGACGATCGCCAGCGACTTCGCCCCCTTCCCTCCCGCCGCCGTGCCGGGCCAGCCGCTCGCCGACGTGGACACGCCCACGCTGCTGCTGGACCTGGACGCCTTTGAGCGCAACCTCGACCGCATGCAGGCCGCGGCCCGGGTCGCCGGCGTGCAGCTGCGCCCGCACGCCAAGGCGCACAAGTGCCCGGCGGTGGCGCTGGCGCAGGTAGCGCGCGGCGCGGCGGGCGTGTGCTGCCAGAAGGCCAGCGAGGCGCTGCCCTTCCTGCAGGCGGGCGTGCGCGACGTGCACATCAGCAACGAGCTGGCCTCGCCCGCCAAGGCGCGGCCGGTGGCGCAGTGGGCGCGGCACGCGCGGCTGAGCGTGTGCGTCGATGACGGCGCACAGATCGACGCCCTGGCCGCCGCCACGCGCGAGGCCGGCAGCCGCCTCGACGTGCTGGTGGAGCTCGACATCGGCCAGGGCCGCTGCGGCGTGGCCGATGCGAGCGCCGTACTGCGCCTGCTGGAGCGGCTGGCGGTGCATCCGCAACTGTCCTTCCACGGCCTGCAGGCTTACCAGGGCGGGCTGCAGCACCTGCGCAGCCGCGAGGAGCGGCGTGAACAGGCGCTGCGCGCGGCCGAACGCGCGGGCCGCGCCGTGGCGGCGCTGGAGAGCGCCGGCGTGCGCTGCGCCACCGTCACCGGCGGCGGCACCGGCAGCGTGGAGTTCGACCTGGAAAGCGGCGTCTACACCGAGCTGCAGCCGGGCTCCTACGCCTTCATGGACCGCGACTACGCCGACAACGAGGCGGGATCGCTGCGCTTCGAGCACGCGCTGTTCGTGGCCACGCGCGTGATGAGCTCCGCCGCCGGCACGCACGCGGTGGTGGACGCGGGCCTCAAGTCGCTGACGCTGGAGTGCGGCCTGCCCGTGCTCTGGCCGCGCGAGGGCGCGCTGCGCTACACCCAGGCCAACGACGAGCACGGGCTCGTGGCCGTGGATGCCGCGAACGCCGGCACCACGCTACTGCCGCTGGGCAGCCTGCTGCGGCTGGTGCCCGGCCACTGCGACCCGACTTTCAATCTGCACGACCAGATCGTGACCTTCCGCGGCGGCACGGTCGAAGACGTCTGGCCGATCGCCGCGCGCGGGCTCAGCCGCTGAACGACACCCCCTTCGAGGACAAAGCCATGCAGTACCTCGACATCACAGCGCCCGTCGCCGCCAAGCCGGCGCTGGGTTCCATCGTCACCGCGCCGCCGCTGCACGGCGCCACTTCCACCGGCACCGCCTCAGCGGCCTGAACCCATGGACACCTTCGATTTCGCCGTCATCGGCGCCGGCATCGCCGGCGCGTCGGCCGCCCACGAGATATCGGCGCGGGCCTCCGTGCTGCTGCTGGAGCGCGAAAGCCAGCCGGGCTACCACACCACGGGCCGCTCCGCGGCGCTGTACATGGGGAGCTACGGCACGCCCGCGATCCGCGCGCTCACGCGCGCCAGCCGGGCCTTCTTCGACGCGCCGCCGCCGGTGTTCGGGGCCGAGCCGCTGCTGACACCGCGCGGCGTGCTGCACGTGGCCCAGCCCGACCAGGGCGAGCTGCTGGAGGCCGCCTGGCGCGAGCTGTCCGAGCGCGGCGGCGGCGTGCGCCGGGTGAGCCGCGACGAGATGCTGGCCGTGGTGCCCTGCCTGCGCCCGGAGGCCACCGGCGCGGGCCTGGCCGAGGACAGCGCCAACGACATCGACGTGCACGCACTGCACCAGGGCTACCTGCGCGGGCTGCGCCAGCACGGCGGCCAGGTGCGCAACCACGCCGAGGTGATGGCGCTGTCGCGCAGCGGCGGCGTGTGGACGCTGCGCCTGGCCGACGGGGAGGCGGTGCGGGCCCGCCACGTCGTGAACGCGGCGGGCGCGTGGGCCGACGAGGTGGCGAAACTGGCCGGCGTGCGGCCGATCGGGCTGGAACCACGGCGGCGCAGCGCCTTCACCTTCCTGCCGCCCGCGGGCGTGGACGCCAGCCGCTGGCCGGCGGTGGTGGGCATCGACGAGAGCTATTACTTCAAGCCCGATGCCGGCCAGCTGCTGGGCTCGCCGGCCAACGCCGACCCGGTCGCCCCGCACGACGTGGTGCCGGAGGAACTGGACGTGGCCATGGGCATCCACCGCATCGAGCAGGCCACCACCATGACCATCCGGCGCCCGGGCCGCACCTGGGCCGGGCTGCGCTCCTTCGTGGCCGACGGCGACATGGTGATCGGCTGGGACGGCCAGTGCGAGGGCTTCTTCTGGCTGGCCGCGCAGGGCGGCTACGGCATCCAGAGCGCCCCGGGGGCGGCGCTGCTCGCGCGCAACCTGCTGCTGGGCGAGGGCTTGGACGAGGCGCTGCTGGCGCAGGGGGTGGAGACAAGCGCGCTGTCGCCCGTGCGGCTGCGCTGAGCCAACGGCCCGGCCCCAAACGGCCGAGCGAAGCTTGCGGCGCAGGGTTTGCGCCGCCGAGCCGGGTAATGGCCCGGCTCCACAGCAGCGCGTCGCAGCCGGCGGATAAGCGCGCCTACCCGGTGAAGAAAGTCATGTGACGCTGCCGCGCCCACGGCGCACAGTGCGACTGACCCTATTCGGCGTAGTTGACCAGCAACGAGATCGTGCAGCCTGCCGACTGGATATTGGCCTTGAAAATACCAACTCAGGCCCGAGATGGCACGCCGCCGAAACTGGCGGCGTCCAGAATACCCTTGCGGCAGTTGCAATCCATCCGCGAATTGTGGTTGAAGTCCACTCCATGCCCGCCGAAAATGGAACAAGCGCATGTTGCCAAGGAGACGCCATGGATGCGTTCATCAGTTATTCCTCTGCCAATTGCGCACAGGTTGCGGATATCGAGAGTTACCTTGAAGGCAAGGGCCTCGCCGTCTGGCGCGATCGCTCGGAAATACAAATCGGCGCGCTGCTTCGCGAGGAACTGCATGATGCAATCAGCCAAAGCCGAAGCTTCATTCTCATGTGGTCCGAAGCCGCTTCCGCGTCGCGGTGGGTTGCGGCGGAACTGATCAGTGCCGTCCACTTGGAGCGCTTCATCCTGACCTGCGTACTCGATGGCACACCGTTGCCGGCCTTTCTTCAGCACACCGTCTACCTGGACTTCCACAAGCAGGCATCTCAGCAGCAAGAGCTGCTCGACAGGCTGTGCCGCTCGGTACGCGGGGCGCCGCCACAATCAAGGACGATGCGGCCGGTGCTGAGCGTTCAAAGCCCGGAACTGAAAAGCATATATAACCAAGTAGCCCATATTCAATTGGAAGAGCTGAAGCTGCTGGGAAAATGGAAGGTCGATGAAGCGCGCGAGCTGCATGAAAAGCTTGACCCCCTGCTGAAAATTGTAGAGGAGCGCTGGCGTTTCGACCCGGGCGTATACAACCTCGCCGCGTACCATCGAAAGAATGCCTACATGGTCAAATACTGGGAAGAGATCCAGGGAGGCCAGCCTCCCCAGGACCCACTGCTGAGCAATGCAGAGCGCCTGTTTTTCAAGGCTCTTTTCCTGGATCCCATGGACTTCAACGCCCTCAATGGGATTGCAAGCATATTCATTCTGGAGCGTGAGCTTGACGCTGCCCAGTTTTTCAACGAACGGGCCATACAGCTCGCCCAACGAATCGGCATCAGTTACGACGCAGGCATCGACGACAGCAATACGATTGCCCGGTTGAAGGGAAATCCGCCAGCGCAGTCGGGTCCGCGATAACAAGCGCTGCCCAGCGGCGGTCGCTGCGCGGACGGGGTGGGGCATTCATGGACAGGCGGAAAAAGAATTCAGCCGGCGTCCCGCGGTCCACCGTGGCGCCGCAGCCCCTCCACCAGCGGCCCCAGGATGTCCACCGGCAGCGGGAAGACGATGGTCGAGTTCTTGTCGGCGGCGATCACGGTCAGCGTTTCCAGGTAGCGCAGCTGCAGCGCCTGGGGCTGCCGGCCCAGGATCTCGGCGGCCTGGGCCAGCTGCTGCGAGGCCTGCAGCTCGCCTTCCGCGTGGATCACCTTGGCGCGCCGTTCGCGCTCGGCTTCAGCCTGGCGCGCGATGGCGCGCACCATCGAGTCGCTCAGGTCCACGTGCTTGATCTCGACGTTGGTGACCTTGATGCCCCAGCTGTCGGTCTGGCTGTCCAAGATCTTCTGGATGTCCAGGTTCAGCCGCTCGCGCTCGGACAGCAGCTCATCGAGCTCGTGCTTGCCCAGCACGGCGCGCAGCGTGGTCTGCGCCAGCTGGCTAGTGGCGCCCAGGAAATTCTCGACCTCGATGATCGCCCGCTGCGGATCGACGACGCGGAAGTACAGCACCGCGTTGACCTTGACCGAGACGTTGTCGCGCGTGATGACGTCCTGCGCCGGCACGTCGATCACGAGCACGCGCAGGTCCACCTTGACCATCTGCTGGATGCCGGGAATCAGGATCACCAGCCCCGGCCCCTTGACGCGCCAGAAGCGGCCGAGCTGGAACACCACCCCGCGCTCGTACTCCCGCAGGATGCGCAGGGCGCTGGCCAGCAGCGCCAGCAGCGCGAAGAGCAGCAGCGTCGTCAAACCGATGTCCCATGCAGCGCTCATGAACGGTCCTCCTCCTGCGGCGGGGCCGCGGCCTGTTCGGCGCGCACGAGCAGCGTCAGGCCTTCCACGCCGACCACGTGCACGGCCTGCCCTGGCCGCAGGCCGGCCACGCCCCGCACCCGCCATGGGGTGCCGGCCACGCGGGCCCAGCCGGTGTCGTCCGCGTCGTGCTCGATCAACTCGCCACGGGCGCCGACCAGCGTCGCCGCGCCGCCGACCACCGGCCGGCGCCGCGCGCGCAAGGCAAGGCCCAGGACGCCGAAGACGAAAGCCGCCGAGGTGAGGCACAGCGCGGCGATGACGGACCACGGAATGCCCAGGCCCGGCGCGTCGCTGTCGATCAGCAGCGCCGCACCGAAGGCGAAGGCCGCGATGCCGCCCAGCCCCAGCACGCCGAAGCTCGGCATGAAGGCCTCGGCCACGAGGAAGGCCAGGCCGAGCAGGACCAGCGCCAGTCCCGCGTGGTTGATGGGCAGCATCTGCAGCCCGTACAGGCCCAGCAGCAGCGCCACGCCGCCGACCACGCCCGGCAGCACGAAGCCGGGGCTGGCGAACTCGAAGATCAGGCCGTAGAGCCCGATGGTCACCAGTGCCAGCGCCACGCCGGGATGGCTGATGCTGGCCAGCAGGCGGTCGCGCCAGTCGGGCTCCAGCAGCTGCACCGGCGCCCGGGCCGTGGCCAGCGTCACGCGGCGCTCGCCCACGCGCAGCTCGCGTCCGTCGAGCTGGCGCAGCAGGTCGGGCAGGTCCGCGGCGACGAAGTCGATGACGCCCTGGGACAGCGCCGCGCGTGCGTCCAGGCTGGCGGCCTCGCGCACCGCGCGCTCGGCCCAATCGGCGTTGCGCCCGCGCAGTTGCGCCAGGCCGCGGATGTAGGCCACGGCGTCGTTGACGCGCTTGGCAGTCATCGCATCAGGGGCCGAGGCCGCACCCTGCGGCCCCGGCTTGTCCGCGCCGCCGCCCGGCAGGCCGATCTCCACGGGCGTGGCCGCGCCCAGGTTGGTGGCCGGCGCCATGGCGGCCACGTGCGCGGCGTAGAGCAGGAAGGTGCCGGCGCTGGCGGCGCGCGCACCCTGCGGGGCGACGAAGACGGCCACCGGCAGCGGCGACGCGAGCAGGGCCTGGATCATGTCGCGCATGGCGGTGTCCAGACCGCCCGGCGTGTCCAGCTGCAGCACCAGCAGCGCCGCCTGCTGCTGTTGTGCGCGTTGCAGGCCGCGCTGCAAGCGCAGCGCGCTGGCCGGGCCGATGGGCCCGGCCATGGAGAGCACGACCACCGTCCCGGGAGCCGGGCCCTGGCCAAAAGTTGCTACGGCACCGGCCAGCCCGGCAACGAGGGCCAAGCCGCACAGCCACAGGCGAGCACTCCCCATGCGGGGATGCTACGCCCGCGTCCCGGGCGCGGCGAGCGGGGGCCCGATGAGCCGCCCCGCGTCACGGACAAGGCGGCAGTCTCGGGCTCAGGCCAGCTCGATCGCCAGCGCCGTCGCCTCTCCGCCGCCGATGCACAGGCTGGCCACGCCGCGGCGGACGCCGCGCTGGCGCATCGCGCCCAGCAGCGTCACGACGATGCGCGCGCCCGTGGCGCCGATCGGGTGTCCCAGCGCGCAGGCGCCGCCGTGCACGTTGACGCGCTCGTGCGGCAGCGACAGCTCGCGCATGGCGGCCATGGTCACGACGGCAAAGGCCTCGTTGATCTCCCACAGGTCCACGTCGCCCACCTGCCAGCCCACGCGGGGCAGCAGCTTGTTGATCGCGCCCACGGGAGCGGTCGTGAACCAGGCGGGCTCCTGCGCGTGCGTGGCGTGACCGCGGATGAAGGCCAGCGGCGCCAGGCCGCGCTCGCGCGCCGTGGAGTGGCGCATCAGCACCAGGGCCGCGGCACCGTCGGAGATGGAGCTGGAGTTGGCGGCCGTGACCGAACCGTCCTTGGCGAAGGCGGGCTTGAGCCCGGCGATCTTGTCCAGCTGAACCTTCTTCGGCGCCTCGTCTTCGGCGATGAGCTTGTCGCCGCCACGGCCCGGCACGGCCACCGGCGCGATCTCCCAGCGGAACAGCCCGTCGCGTTGAGCCTGTTGCGCGCGCAGCGTGGAGGCGGTGGCGAAGGCGTCCTGCTCCTCGCGGCTGAAGGCGAAGTGGCGCGCGCAGTCCTCGGCGAAGGTGCCCATCAGGCGGCCGTTGGTGGCGGCGCCGTAGCGGTCCTCCAGGCCGTCGAAGAACATGTGGTCCAGCATCTGGCCGTGGCCCAGGCGCTGGCCCGAGCGGGCCTTGGGCAGCAGGTAGGGCGCGTTGGTCATGGACTCCATGCCGCCGGCCACCACCACCTGCTGGCTGCCCGCCATCAGCAGGTCGTGCGCCAGCATCGTCGCCTTCATGCCCGAGCCACACACCTTGCTGACGGTGGCGCAGCCGGTGGACGGCGGCAGCCCGGCGGACAGCGCCGCCTGGCGGGCCGGCGCCTGGCCCAGGCCCGCGGGCAGCACGCACCCCATCAGCACCTCCTCCACCGCCTCGGCCGGCAGGCCGGCACGCTCCACCGCAGCGCGGATGGCCTGCGCGCCCAGCTGCGGCGCGCTCAGCGCCGCGAAATCGCCTTGGAAGGCACCCAGCGGCGTGCGGGCGGCACTGACGATGACGACGGAATCGCCGGAGGTCGGGGCTTGAGGCATGAGGGTCTCCAGGCGCCCGCGGACAGGCGCCACATGGTTGATGAAGCTGTTCTTGCGCTCCGAACAGGCTGCGCGGCGCCCCGCACCCCTGCCGTCGCAGCGCGCAGCGTAGGCCGGCGGAACCGGCCTGCCCATGCCTGAGCGCTGCAACCTGCATGGGGCGTGCGGACACCCCGCCTAGAATCCCGGCCCTTTCCCAAGCCCCCCTACCGAGCACGACACCCTGGCCATGAGCACGGCGCAAGACAAAGGCACGATCGCCATCGGCTTGGTACACGAAGCGCTGCAGGTGGCCCGGGAGCGCGGCCTGGACCTCGCGGCGGTGCTGGAGCGCGCGCGCATCGACGCCCGGCTGCTCGACGCCCCGCGGGCCCGCGTGCCGGCCCTGGCCTATGCGCGGCTGTGGGCCGCCCTGGCCGATGCGATGGACGACGAGTTCTTCGGCATGGACAGCCATCCCATGCGTCGCGGCAGCTTCCGCCTGATGTGCCAGGCCGCCCTGAGCTGCGACACCCTGGGCCGCGCCCTGCACTGCATGCTGAGCTTCCTGCGCGCCGTGCTGGACGACCTGCACGGCGAGCTGCGCGTCGAGGGCGAACACGCCCTGATCGTCGTGCACGACCATGGGCCGCCGCGGCGCATGTTCGCCTACGCCACGTGGCTGATGCTGGTGCATGGCCTGGCCTGCTGGCTAGTACGGCGGCGGCTGCCCTTGCTGCAGGCCCGCTTCCGCTGTCCCGAGCCGGCCGAGGTGGCCGACTACCGCACCCGCTTCTGCGAGGACGCCAGCTTCGATGCGCCCGTGACCCAGGTGCGGCTGGACGCCGGGCTGCTGGAGCTCAAGGTGGTGGAGAGCCAGGACAAGCTACGCGCCTTCCTCCACGGCGCACCCGCCAACCTGCTGGTGAAGTACCGCAACGAGGCCAGTCTCAGCGCACAGATCCGGCGCCGCCTGCGCGGCCTGGACCCCGCCGAATGGCCGGAGGTGGACGAGCTGGCACGCAGCCTCGCCATGTCCGGCACCACGTTGCAGCGCCGGCTGCGCGGCGAGGACCTGAACTACCAGCGCCTGAAGGACGAGCTGCGGCGCGACATCGCCATCGAACTGCTGGGCAAGACCGGGCTGGCCGTGGCCGAGGTGGGCGCGCACGTCGGCTTCCTGGAGCCCAGCGCCTTCCACCGCGCGTTCAAGAAGTGGACCGGCGTGAGCCCGGGGGTGTACCGCCGAGCCGGTGGCGCAACGGCCCTGGCGAGCAGCTCGTAGCCGGCGCAGCCCTTCACGCGGGCTGGAAGTCGGCGGCCGCGCACAAGCGGTCGCGCCCGGCGCGCTTGGCCGCGTACAGGGCCTGATCGGCACGCCGCAGCAGGGCATGGACATCGGCATCGCTGTCCTGGAGCTGTGCCAGCCCGCTGCTGAAGGTGAGCCGGTGCCCCAGCGCTGGCAGCACCGCCTGTTCCAACTGCGCGCGCAATCGCCGGTCCACCTTGGCAGCCTGCTCGGCTTCGCAGCGGCGCAGCACCACGAGGAACTCCTCGCCCCCGTAGCGACAGCTCAGGTCACCCTGGCGCAGGCACTGGCGCAACTGTTCGGCCATCAAGCGCAATGCGGCGTCACCGCCTGCATGGCCCATCGAGTCGTTGATCCGCTTGAAATGGTCCAAGTCCAGCAGCAGTACGGCCAGTGGCTCGTGGTGGCGGCGCGCCATCGCGAGCAAGGTCTCGGCCTGCTCCAGGCAGGCCCGGCGGTTGAGCAGCCCGGTCAGCCCGTCGGTGGCGGCAATGCGCTCCATGGCCTGCAGCGCCTCGCCATGCCAGGCGGCCAGCAGCGCCAGCGTGATGAGGCTCAGCGCCACATGCTGCAACATCGCGCCGGCCAGGTTCAACGGATGCGGCGTTCGCAGCTCAGGATAGAGCTCGGTGAAGAACGCGCCCAGGATGCCCCGGCCCAGCGTCACCACCGCCAGGACCACGGCGCACACCAGCACCACGGCACGCCAGCGCCGGCCCGCGCCCTGCGCCGGCCGGGCGCAGGCCAGGGCCACGCAGCCCAGCAGCAGCGCCAGCCCGAAGTTCGACCACCCCACGCGAAATGCATAGCTGCCGAAACCCAGCCCGTAGCCCAGGGGCGTCAGCAGCGCGGCGGCGTGGACCACCGCCCGGCCCGGCCGCGGCGCGAGCCAGGCGTTCAGCGCATGCCAAATGCAAACCAGGCTCAGCCCCAGCAGCGCGATCCAGAGCGTGGAAAAGAGGCGGTCGTGCACCGGCCGCGCCAGCAGCAGGCAAGCCCAGGCCAAGGCCTGGGTCAGCGCGCTGGCGTTCATCCAGCGGGCCCCGGCACTGGTGGGCCATCCCACCAGGACGGGCAATGCGGCGGCCGTGGCGAACACGCTGGCCAGCATCATCACGAACGCGGTCTGGACGTCCAGCATGTCAGGCGCAAGAGAGTCATGGCGATCGCTTGGTGCAACCGGCCATGCCGGCGGAAATATCGGCCGGCCGGTGCGCCGGCGCGGGAACTGCGTTGTTCAGGCACCGGCCCACCGCGGACGCAGCCCGCGGCGTCCTGCCTGGAGCCCTTTATCGTGCAAACGCGATGCTTGTTGAGTCGCGGCGCGTGATACGAGCGGCCGGTGAACGCCGGCACCGTCCTGGTGGCGCAGGAAGGTCGCCCGAAGCTGCCACGTCAGGCGCCCAGGTAGCTCTTGACGAGCGCAAGGTCCCGCTCCTGGATGGCGCAGAAATCCAGTCCGATCATGAATCCATCCTGCTGTCGGCTCAGAATGCTGTGCGTCACGCTTCCCGAGGCGTGAATACCATCGCTGTTGCGGCCGGCGATGGGAACTCTGAAAACGATCTCGCATTCGGATTTGAGTCTGAGATTCACGGGAGCGACCACGCATATGCCATCCAGGCCCAGGTCGTAGGTCCTGACAGCGAGTTGATCGCCGTTCGGCAATAACAACTGGGCAAAGCTCCTGAACATTTTGCGAGTTAGCTGACGGCCTTCCAGCAGTGGGCGATCCCAATTCGTAAGTCATAAATAATAAATATTTATATTCAAAACGAACCGTCATGCTTGAAGCAATCGTGCCAAGGCGAAGTTTTCTGTGGGTTTAGGATTGCAAGTCTGAGACGAGTTTGGGCATTGAACAGCAATGGG